>ENA-OPSJ01000171-OPSJ01000171.1-human-gut-metagenome-genome-assembly--contig:-NODE-171-length-58099-cov-7.744160_pt1 | contig 58099 bp, 52 predicted proteins | sample MGYA00241801_ERZ501893 | MGnify/ENA primary metagenome ERZ501893 (study PRJEB25962, sample SAMEA2042219) | human gut metagenome | biome: human gut; feature: human-associated habitat; material: faeces...
ATCCACAGCCTGATAAGGAATGTATATTTCATTTACATCCCTTACTCTTCCAGCTGCATTCCATTGATTCAGCCCGCTTTTTTCTGCCACAAACTTTTCTCCATTCTGACTCTTTATTGAATATAACGGCAAGCAAAGCATAGGCTTCACAATATTTCTTGTCTCATCTGTAACCTTAGACATTTCCGCAACATCCCCCCGACTGTTTATCATATCCATTGTCAAATTGTTCGATTGATTATTTCTTGTAATAGATAATAAAAATGCATATGGATCATCTATTATCTCTACTTCAAAAGAATCAAGCAGTTGCAAATCATCAAATATCATATACAGTGTATTCTTGGAAATACTGAAATGATATGTATGCTTTCCATCTGTAAAGTATGTATTATTTTCATTTCCTCTTTCCGGAATTAGGCAAATCGAGTCAATGTCAATGTAATCAAATGCACATTCCAAAATCTCCATTCTGCTCGGAACACGTTTAACTACATGATAAATCAATTCCTTTATTCCATATAATTTCTTTGTTACCCGTATTCTCTCGTTGCGGTATTCAGCAATTTTTTTTACCAATTCAATTCCTGATAAATCAGCATAGTTCTTTTTTAATTTGCCAAACTCTGCAACCTTCTGATCATCATTTCCCATCCAAGTTTTCAAGCCTATTCCGATATCTTCTTTCCTTGCATCTGCTGAACAATCAAACCTAGCCAAATTATCTGCCTCTAAATATTTACAAAATACATTTTCATGTACCCTATACGCAAGATATGGACATTCATTTTCTGAAAACAGGTTTGACAACTGTCCTACCATCTTAAGCATCCGTTTATATTCATTTCTATTTGAAACTGGTTGTTTTTCATAAAACATATTTTTGTAATCCTCCATTATTTTTGAACATACCATACTCTAACTTTAAATTCTTTATTCATTCACACTCTGTTTTAAACAGCCTTGCACATAATTAGATAATTTCAAAAACAACATCTTTAGCCGATAAAAACTCGACCAATACCCTATCCCCCACCTTTACATTACAAGATTTATACCATGGGGTAAAAGCTTTACAAGCTCCCTCCCCCACGCCTTCAAATTGTTTAGCGTATTGTACTCCATTATCGTTCGGTCCATTTCCAGATGCTTTAATAGATATGTCAGGATACCCATTTATAAAATGCGCCGTAAATGTGTCTCCACGTCGAATATTATATAATCGTGCATATCTAGATGGTATCTTTACATATGACTCTCCACTTATCGGCGCTCGATTTGTAGGATTACGGTATCTTCCCCAATCAATGTGTGCTTGTTTTACAATTACAATATATTTATCTCCTGCTGCCGGCATCTTTTACCTCCATACATTTCTTTCATCATTATCTATATACCTTGTTAGTACTTATAAATTATATTACACCTTTTTTATCATTTTGTAACCTGCCAGAGTAGGCAAAACCGATATAATTTAATCGAGTAGGAGGGAAAATTAAATAAATTTTCCCGACCTCTCACACCACCGTGCGTACCGTTCGGTACACGGCGGTTCAATCAACTTAACAAGTAACACACCTTTCGGTGTAGTAATCTAACATTGAGACTAATCCAAATGAGGTTAGTCTCTTTGTTGTTATCGCCTTTTGTACCCATCCATTATGAGCCAGTCTGGCATATCTATCTCCACAATATGCGACCTTAAATGCTGCCCACCCTGGTACGTCAAGTTTCATAAGGTTCTTTGCTCTATTCTGTGGGGTTTTCCAATGTTTCCAAATGCACATGCGAAGTCTATATCTGATGTTTCCGTCAAGTTCTTTGCAAAGTGTTTTCATACTACCTATCTTAAAGTAGTTAATCCACCCTCTTATAAGCTGGTTGAGTTTCTCCACCTTATAACTGTTGCTGACGCCCCAGCTACGACAGGTGAGTTCTTTCATTCTTTTCTTAAACTTCGCTACTGATTTTGCATGTGGTTTTGCCTTATACTGGTGTGCTCTCGAATCAAAGTAGAATCCAAATCCAAGGTATTTCAGTCCTTGTGGTCTGTCTACCTTACTCTTGGTCATGTTGACCTTAAGCCCCAGTTTCTCTTCAATGAATCGTGAAATATTTCTCATGACTCTGTTGGCAGACATTTCACTTCCGACCATTATAATACAGTCATCCGCATATCGTGCAAAGTTAAGCCCTCGCTTTTCCATTTCCTTATCAAGTTCATTCAGCATGATGTTTGCCAATAGTGGCGAGAGATTTCCTCCTTGTGGTGTTCCCACAATAGAATCCTCATATTCATCATCAATCATGATTCCGCTGACAAGATATTTTCTGACGATGGAGATAACATCTCCATCTTTAATGGTTCTGCCTATGATAGTCATGAACTTATCATGTTTTACTGTGTCAAAGAACTTTTCCAAATCAATGTCTACAATCCAATCATTACCATCATTCATCATATCAGGTGCTGTTAGGATTGCCTGTTGTGAACATCTATTCGGTCTGAATCCATAACTATGGTCATGAAACTGTTCCTCATAGATTGGAGTTAATACCTGTGCAATGGCTTGTTGTATGAATCTGTCTGTTACTGTTGGTACTCCCATGTTTCTGACACCGCCATCAGGCTTTGGTATCTCCACTCTTCGTACTGGCTGAGGTTTATATTTCCTCGCCCTCAACTGTTCCTTGATGATTTCGCCGTTCTTTACAAGGTATTCTTTGAGTTGTGTGTACTCCATTCCGTCCACTCCCTCTGCGCCTTTGTTTCGTACGACTTGCAGATATGCTCTGTTGAGGTTGTTGCTGGATAGTATCTGCTCCATTAGACTACTTGCGTCCATGCGTTCTTTCCTTTCCGTCTCGCTTGATTTGACCACCTTTTACCCGATTGGTTACGGCAGATGTTGCCATTTCTGCAATACAAGACATACTCAAACTTATTGATTGTTCGCCCCTTTGCTCCATCTCCATTACAGAGACTTCCTCACTACTATGGGCTCGGCTGACTTCTCACAGTTCGTTGTTACTAGGCTAATGAAACCTCTGTGAGACCTCCACGCTTAAGGTCACGCTCTTTCTCTCCATATATCCGCCACATTTACTCTGCTACTACAAAAGTGATAGTTATTAGACTTCGTTGCTTTAGGCCAACTTATCTCTCGTAGCCTAGCCTTATATGTGATTTCTGTCCGTCAGACCAGAGATTTGCTTACAGCTTCCTTCAGATTCCACCTCACGATAAACACCCTTGCTGTTCGGCTATACACTTCCCACTATCTGGGCGTGTTCGGGACTTGCACCCGTTAGAGCGCGCCCATGGCGCGCAAACCCAAAAAAGCCCCGGTACCCGCCGAGGCTCTTCCCACACTCCTTATTACATTCTCTCGCCTATATCTCCTCTCCCCTCCACCATCGCTTTTATCGCCTTTTCAACGAACACTGCCGTGCCCTCGCCTCCCGCTTTATCGATGCCGATGGTGAAATCTCCGCCGCCTGCATACATCGCAGCAAGGCTTAACAGGATTTCATCGGTGCAGGTGTAGAGGTGCTCTGTGATGAAGTCTTGAAGCTTCGCAGCAAGCGAAAGTGCCTGCTCACTGTCGGGACTCTGGTTTTTGATTTTGCCGAATTGCGCAAATATTTCCATCATCTGTGCGCTCAGCGCATGCTGTTCCGCCATGGTGCGTCCTGCCGATTTTTGTTCGTATTCCCTGTATGCTTCCGTCTGTCCCCACGATGCCTTTGCCTGCCTTGCGTACTCATCAATTTTTTTTGTGTCGAATGCCTCGAAAGTCATATTTTTTACTCCCATTCCTTTTATTCCGCGTGCGAGGTCAATCAGATTTTGGATGTGCTCCTTGCGAAGTTCTAAGAGCTTTATCTGCTGCCCGAGAGCCTTGTTTCGGTCAAAGTCGGAGCTGTTTAAAATATCCTTGATTTCCTTTAGTGAGAATTCAAGTTCCCTGAACAGTAAAATATGCTGCAAACGCTCAAGTGCCGACTCGTCGTACAGACGGTAGCCCGCGTCCGTCACCTTCGTGGCGGGCAGAAGCCCTATCTTGTCGTAATGATGGAGCGTGCGTATGCTCACTCCCGATATTTTGCTGACCTCATGCACTGTCATCATACCGTTTTTCATTTTGCCTCCTTTTCTTCGCACGTACTGATTTTCTTCCCACGCGTTAACCTCAGCATAGACTATTACATAACGTCAGAGTCAATATGGTTTTTCAAATATTTTTTCTTTTATTTATTACAGATTTTTAATTTTCCCTCACTCATTTTTATTACTCATTCCCCTCCCAATACACCTTATCCCGAAATCCGCCTCTCTTCTCCCTCTTTTTGTCGCGGACTTCAATAAGCTCATCGACGGAATGCCCGCGGGCTTCACAGATTGCAAGGAGCACCTCGAGGACATCCGCTATCTCCTCGAGAGACTTGTCTGCCTGATATTCTGCCACCTCCTCGTTTAACTTTCGGTCGAGCTCCGATAAGTATTCCTCGTCGGACAAGGTTCTGACAATCGGCGTCATGCCGTCCGCAATTATTATCTGCGGGATTTTATCCCTCACAAGCTTTCCCATGAATTATACCTCCGGTCGTTTTGTCCACTGCCTATAGCCCGCGTTCTGCGCCGACATGTACAGCGGCTCGATTATTTTATAAATTCCATCCGAATACTCCTGCTCCGACAATGCTTCGGTGTACAAATCAAAGCGCGCCGCGGTATCGTTTAAATTACTGTTTAAGTACGAGTTCAGAAGCTTTGCGATTTGCGAATTTTCCTGCGCGATTCCGAGCGCGATGTGATGCTGGTGCGCCATCTTTTTCAGGTCAAAGTCCATATCCGGAAGGAAATTGCTCTTATTGATGTTCACCGACTTGAAGGTTGGCGTAAGGTTCCACACCTCGTCGCTTGCGATGAACGACCATGGAATAAAGTGATCGATGTCCAAGCCGCCGAGCTGCTCAAAATTATCCATATTCAGAATTTTTCCCGTGTAGCAGTCGCAGAGCTCGGTTCTTCCGATGACGGCTCTCCAGAACTTCTTCGCCTCGGTGAGGTCTCTCTTTTTGGGCGGAGCAATTTTGTTCGGGATTCCCGGGATTGTCGGATTTCTGCGCTGCAAATATTCAATCAGCTTGTACTTCACCCAGCCCTCCAAAATCTCGCGGTTTTCCGACAGATAGGCAAACCACTCGTCCTCAATGGTAATCTGAGTTCTGTACTGCATATACTCACTATAGTAGTATAACAGCTTCTTCTGTTGGTTGAGCTCCCTTATCCTGCCGGCACTCCCTGTCGGAATCTGCGCGATTGTCACATCGTGCAGAAAGCTTGACTGCAGACGGTATGGCACTTCAACTATCAGCTTGCTCTTGAGCTTTTTGATTTCACTTGCGTTGTATTCGAGAAGCATATTGTAAATCCTGTCCGTCTTTTCTGACGACTTGACGCCCGTCTGCTCAAAAATAATCTTCACAAGCTTTTCGAGGCTGTCGTTCGGTCCAAGGTTCAAGTGGTATTCGTTGACCATGTAGTATGCATCAGCCATCATCAGGCAGACCAGCTCGTTGTACGTCACGCACTGCTTTTCTTCCTTTACCTTTGAAAGAATCGCCTTAAACCAGAAGAGCTTGTAGCACTCTGTCGTGTCCTTGAAGATTTGCTGTAAATCCTGAATATTCAGTTTTTCCGACTGCGGAAGATTTATGCCCATAGCCTTCCCCCTGCAATATTTTTATTTTGCATTTTTATACCCCTGCATACTGCAAGCATTGCTTGCAGTATTGCCACCAATAAGTAGTTTGAAAATTTGTTTCAAACTTATACCCCTGCATACTGCAAGCATTGCTTGCAGTACTGCCTCCAATAAGTAGTTTGAAAGTTTTTCTTTCAAACTTATATTACTTTTCCCGTTTTTCCATATATTTCCATTGTACCATATTCTCATCAAAAGTCTATTTTAAATCTTCAATGATATTTACGAACCCGCAAAACTGTAATATAATGAATATTCACTCTATAATTAAAACCAAAGGAGGTGCTCCATGTTTTCCCCTGACGACAACCAATTCGAACAGACTCATTTTGAGTCCATCCTCAAGCTGACCGCCGAAAATCTCGAAAAATACAAGGCGGATGAGAAGCGCTTATCGGACGAGCTGTACACATTGCTTGAAACCTACGGTGCCAAGGATGTAGAAGCCCTTTCAATGATTGACAACATACAGGTGCTCTACGAACGCGCACAGCGTGAGGCTGCACGAGCCGAGAAGGCAAGAAGCAAGCCATTCTTCGGACGGATAGACCTGATAGACGAAAACCACGGCGGTGAGGAGACAATCTATATAGGAAAGGTCGGAATCAACCGCGACATCACCCATATCGAGGTTGTTGACTGGCGTGCACCGATTTCCAACTCCTACTACGAGAGCCACCTCGGAAAAATAAAATACTCCGTCCCGAATGAACGGGACTTTGAGATTGACCTTAAGAAGAAGCGGACCTATGAAATCAAGGATGATAAGCTGGCTTCTTTTTTTGACACCGATGTTGTCGCCAACGACGAGCTGCTCAACAAATATCTTTCCCAAAACAAAAAGGCGGTGCTCGGCGAGATAATCGCCACGATTCAGAAGGAGCAGAACGACATCATACGACAGTCGCCCTACAAGAGCATGATAGTTCAGGGTGCCGCGGGTTCAGGTAAAACGACGGTCGCGATGCACCGAATATCCTACATTCTCTACAATTACGAGAAGGATTTTAAGCCCGTCGATTTCTACATCGTCGGAAGCAACAGGATTCTGTTAAACTACATAACGAGCGTGCTTCCCGACCTTGATGTGAGCGGAGTCCGCCAGATGACAATGGAAGAACTCTTTGTCCGCCTTCTCTATGAGGACTGGAACTCAGACAGGCAGAGCATCGCCCCGCTTGCACAGGCTTCAAAGACCTTCCCCGAGGCGATGAAGCGAGGCACACTCGACTGGTTTTACGACCTTGAAGCCTTCTGCCTCGCCTATGAGCGCTCAACGATAAATACATCGGATGTCATATTAAAATCCAATGAGAATGTACTTCTTGAACATGATGTATGCGAGACACTTCTCACCTCCGATTCCATCGTCGCTTTTCTTAATGAGAATCCGCATATGTCAATTCAGTCGAAGATTAATCTGCTCAATAAACGCGTACTCTCGCGTCTTGAAAACGAGATTACCGGAAAAGAAATTCAATACACTGCCGATGAAAAAAAGGCTCTTGTCCGCTTCTACAGACAGTACTTCGGCGGCAAAAAATGGAAAACTTCCATCTATGACATATACAAGGATTTCCTCTCCGCCCGGGAAAGACGATACAACACCGTATTTCCGTTTGACGAGAGCAGTCCTGATCTGTACGACCTCGCCGCACTCGCCTATATCTACAAGCGCACCAAGGAGGATGACCCGATTATAGAGGCACGCCATGTCGTAATCGACGAGGCACAGGACTTCGGAATGATGGCATACATGTCACTCCACTACTGCATGCGCGGCTGTACTTATACCATTATGGGCGATGTCGCACAGAACATCCACTACAACCACGGGCTTAATGACTGGACGGAGCTTCGTGACAACTTCCTGACAGGAGAATTTGACTCGTTCAATCTCCTCAGAAAGAGCTACCGAAACACCGTGGAGATTTCTCACTTCGCGACGGACATATTAAGACACGGAAGCTTTGCAATATATCCTGTAGAGCCGATTATCAGGCACGGAAACGAAGTCACCGTTGCTCACTTTGAGGATTATGAAAAGCTTATAACGGCTGCCGCTGATAAGATAAATGAATGGAAAAAAACGGGCTATGAGACAATAGCCGTTATATGCCGCGATGATGCCACATCAAGAACGGTATCCGACAAGCTCTCGGCTTACACCGACATCAACGACTATGACGCGATGGAGTTTGACAACGGAACGATGGTTCTTCCAATCACCTACACGAAGGGCTTGGAATTTGACTGCTGCATACTCATGAACCCTGATGAGGAGGCCTACCCCGCATCGGATGCCAACGTAAAGCTCCTCTATGTGGCTGCCACAAGAGCGCTGCACGAGCTTGTCGTGTACCACACAGGTACAGTCACACCGCTTATCGGTGAGTCCGTGCCTGATACGGTAAGCAACACCGTTCTTGAAGCCGAAAACTCACAGCCTAACAGAACACACAGAACCACAGCCTTCATAGGTCTGCCATCGACAACATCCGCTAAGACGGAGGCTTCTGCCACAGCACCTGCCAAGCAGACCGCGGGCAAGTACAAGGCTGAACCGCCGCGAAGGACAGCCTCTTACCCGGCGATGCCTTACAGGCAGCCGCCTGCTGCCCCGCAAAAAATAGTCGACCACAGCAACAAGATTATATGTCAGTCCGAGTACAGCTTCGGCTCGGTTCCTAAGACGGACGCGCTGAAGCAGAACCCGAAGCGCATGGCTGCCTATCCGTTCAGAAGCGTGCGCCGTGATGGCAATACCCTCATCTTAGACAGCATAAATGCCGTCCTCGAGCTCACGCCTTACGCCGCGAGCATGATACGCGTCTCCTACCACAAGGCGGGTAACACAATACCCGAGGCGAAATGTATTGAGCACAGAAACACCTTCGATAAGTGGAAGTTTAAGGACACCCCCGACACGGTGCTTCTCGCAACCTCGGCACTCTATCTTAGAATAGATAAAAAGAACGGACTTGTAACCTTCTGCGACAAGGACAAGAATGTCCTGCTCAGCGAAAAACAGCCGGGACACGTCCTTGAGAGCACTTCAGATAGAAGCTTATGCTTTTTCGACTTTGACAACGTACAGAAGCTATATGCTTTCGGCGCAAGCAACCGTGACCACCTTCCACTCAACCGTGTTGCAAGATATATCTCCTTCGGAAAAGGCAGACTAAAAGCCCCGTGTGTCATATCTGATAAAGGTTGCGGACTGGCGATAAGCCACGACTCGACCGTACTCTTTAACAGCATTCCGACCTACGGAGCCTTTATAGCCCTCGGCGATGCCGAATATTTTGATTATTATTTCTTCACGGGAAACTCCGACGAGGAGCTTAGCATGAAGTATGACTGGATTCGAAGCAGAAGCAAGGGACAGTAAACACACCTTACTCAACGGATTTAAGCGATTCAGCCATGTTGATTTTATTGAGCTTGAACAGCATAAACAGGTTGACAATCACAGCGAATATGAATGTAAGTACCACACTTAACACATAACTCAGCCATGTTATCCTGCTGTCAAACGATACAGCCTCCACATTTATACAGTTCATAACAAATATGTGGAGCAGTTTTCCCAGCCCGAGTCCGAGAACCGCACCTATGCCCGTCAGTATAAAATTCTCACGGAACACATAGGATGCGGTCTCCCATGAATAGAAGCCGAGAACCTTTATCGTGGCAATTTCCCTGATTCGTTCCGTTATATTTATGTTTGTCAGGTTATACAACACAACAAATGCGAGTGCCGCCGCAAGCACAATCACCATGATTACGACATAGTTTATGCTCGAAATCATGCTGTCAAACTGCTCCTGTGTGTCGGCATTGGCATACGCCGAGCTCACCTCGTCCATAAGGAGCAGGTCTGCGATGGTCTGATGTGCATCCAATCCGTTCTTTATCGACGCATATACAGTTCTGTACTCAGGCTCACCGCCTGCCGCTTCAATATAGGTCTCCTTCGCGATAAAAGCATAATTGAAAACATAGTTTTTACATACGGCGGACACCGTAACCGTCATGGTATTCAGATTATCATCCGTGAGCGTCAAGGTGTCCCCTTTCTTTACCCCGAGATTCTTTGCAAGTCTCTTTGTGAGAATTATCTCTCCCTCGGAAGGATACTCAAGTCTTTCGCCGCCTTTAATACTCATAAAATGATACTGCTCAGAAAGCTCCCCTGCATTTTCCGCTATTATAACATTGGCAGACTTTTTCGCGCTGCTGCTCTCAATATCCATTGTCGATGAATTGAGGAACGCATAGCTGTCAAAGTACTCATCAAAATTCTCCCCAAGCTTCTCCCTCTCTCCAGCGTCAGCAGGATCCCCCAGCGTTACCGACATATCATACACGGCTATCTCACGAAACTGCGCACTCACTATGTCGGAGAATGAATCCTTAAGTCCGAGCGCGGTCACGACCAGCGCCGTACAGCCGCCTATACCCATTATCATCATAATGAAACGCTTCTTGTATCTGAACACATTTCTTATGGATACCTTTCTCAAAAAGCCAAGTCTCCTCCATATAAAGCCTACTCTCTCAAGCAGAATCCTCTTTCCGCTCTTAGGCGCCTTAGGGCGTATGAGCGTTGCCGGCGAGCTGTGAAACTGTGCCGCGCACGAAAAATATGTGGCACCCATCGAGCACAGCACCGCAGCCACGATTGATATAACTCCGATTTTTATATCCCACACATAGGTAAGCCCCGCAAAATCGTAGAGCATATTGTAGCCCATCCATATAACCTTAGGGAACAGCAGATTTCCCACAACATAGCCGAACACCGCTCCACCCACGGCTGCCGAGCCCGAATAGAACATGTACTTTGCCATGACGGCACCGTCACTGTAGCCGAGCGCCTTGAGTACTCCTATCTGCGTTCTCTCATCCTCCACCATTCTTGTCATGGTGGTCATGCATACAAGTGCGGCTACGGCAAAAAAGAATATCGGGAAAACAGCGGCTACCTGATTCACGATATTGCTGTCGTTGTCAAAGCTCGCATATCCGACATTTGAATCCCTGCCAAGCACATACACTGCAGGCTCCTTCAAATCATTAAGCTCTTCCTCCGCCGACATGATTTCGCTCTCGGCTTCATTCTTATTTGCTTCAAGCGTATCTATTCCGCTCTCGTATTCGGCATATCCGTCGGCTATCTCCTGTCTTGCGGCATCCAACTGTGCCTGAGCCTCATCGAACACTCCCTCCGTGCTCATCCCCATGCTTTCCATGAATGTCCGATTCTCGTCAAGCTCCGCCTGCCTCTGTTCAAGCTCCTGTTCCGCTTCAAGAAGCTCGTTGTATGCACTGTCAAGCTCCGCTTGGGCTGCCTCAACCTCATCGTTAAGCTCTGCCTTAGCGTCCTCTATTTTGTCATAAGCCTCCGAATACAGACACTCATACCGCTTGTCCGCTATGCTCTGCACCGCATCCTTCAACACATCCGTATGCTCATCTATGTAGGAATTGTACTCATCCGAATAGGCTTCATAGCCACAGTCCATGCGCACATATATCTCGTTGTCATATTCGGCCGTATAAGCTCCTCTCATAAAATATGCGAAGCTTGTGACACTTCCGTTTCCGACAGGTGCGGTTCCTCTATCAAAATTGAGATAGAGCGGCGACTGCACAATTCCGACAATCGTGTAGGTGCTATATGTAAACGCATCCTTCACATCATCTGTATTGCTGTCCGACACGACAAACTCCTGACCTATGTACTCACTCCCGTAACGCTTGCTGTCGACAACGCACTCCCTGTCATTCTCCGGCATGCGCCCCTCAATCAGCTCGGGGCGGTTGATATTGTCAAGCAGCGAATATGTCGCCACAACACACTCCCGCCCGTCGGCGAGAAGCTCTATGACCGCCTGGCTTATTCCGCCCTGCGCATAAATAACTCCGTTCTCTCCGACCAGCTGCTTGGCATCGCCTATGTCAAAGCCCAGTGTGGAGAGTGCCCTGTAGTCATAAAACGATGTCTGTTTAAAATATTTGTCCGCGGTCGCAACCATGTCCTCACGGCATACCCTGAGTCCCGCGAACATGATGACTCCCAGAGCGACAATGAAAAATATCGCCAGATACCTTCCCAAGCTGTGTCTTATCTCCCTGAGAGATGTCTTTTTCATCGCTGATTTCATGCTTTTTCCTCCGATGCTGTATATTTACCACTCTATCTCCTCTACCGGAACAATATGCTCATTCTTAACCATCGAAGTCACCGTGCCGTTTTTTACGGTTATGACTCTGTCCGCCATCGCCGTGAGCGCACTGTTATGAGTTATCACGACCACCGTTTTGCCCTCATTGCGGCATGTATCCTGCAAAAGCTTGAGCACCTGCTTTCCTGTCGCATAGTCAAGTGCTCCCGTCGGTTCATCGCACAGAAGCAGCTTCGGGTTCTTGGCAAGCGCACGGGCTATTGCAACTCTCTGCTGCTCTCCGCCTGAGAGCTGCGCAGGAAAATTATAGGCTCTCTCCTCAAGACCTACCTGTTTAAGAACAGTCATTGCGTCAATCGGTTCCTTGCAAATCTGTGATGCGAGCTCGACATTCTCAAGCGCCGTGAGATTCTGTACAAGATTATAAAACTGAAATACAAAGCCTATGTCATATCTTCGATAGGTTGTAAGCTGCTTCGGCTTGTAATCCGATATTCTGCTGCCGTCTAATATGACTTCACCGTCGGTCAATGTATCCATTCCGCCGATTATGTTAAGTATCGTGGTTTTTCCTGCACCCGATGCACCCACAATGACACAGAACTCTCCCTTTTCTATCTCAAAATTGACATCCTTAAGTGCCGATATGGTCACCTCGCCCATCTGATATGTCTTCTTTACATGTCTGCATTCAACAAACGCCATCTTATTCCTCCTGTTCCTGTTAGTATTTGTATCTTATACAAAACAGACAGTGCGACCTTGTTATCGCCCTGTCCACTTTTTATAATTCCTTTTTATCTTTGCGGTTTTCCGAAGTATCATTAAACATTCAATATAAGAAATCTATGCAAGCACCTTTGATAAGAACTCCTTAAGGCGCGGATTCTTAGGATTCGAGAAGAACTCCTGTGGCGGAGCACTCTCAAGTATCTGTCCGTCATCAATGAAGATTACCCTGTTAGCAACCTCCCTCGCGAATCCCATCTCATGTGTGACGATTATCATTGTCATACCTTCTTTTGCGAGAGCCTTCATAAGGTCAAGCACCTCACCGACCATCTCCGGGTCGAGTGCACTCGTAGGCTCATCAAAAAGAATAACATCCGGATTCATTGCAAGTGCTCTCACAATAGCCACTCTCTGCTTCTGTCCTCCTGAGAGTGTTGACGGATACACATCCGCCTTATCCTGAAGCCCGATTCTTGTAAGAAGCTGCATTGCATTCTCTCTTGCATTCTTCTTAATCTCAGACTTATTCGTAGTTATCGGAATAAGCTCCTTCTTGTTATCCCTGCCTCTGAATATATTGGCAATGCCCGTAAAAAAGTTCTTCCGCTTACTCTTTCTGAGTTCCTGGCACTGAACATATACAGGCGCAAGCATGATGTTCTGTATAACCGTCTTGTTGGAGAACAGGTTGAAGTGCTGGAACACCATTCCCATGTGTCGTCTGTGTATATTGATGTCAACCTTCATATCGGCTATATCCACACCATTAAAGATAATCTGTCCGCCCGTCGGGTCTTCCATACAGTTAAGACATCTTAAGAACGTACTTTTTCCGGAACCTGACGGTCCGATTACAACGAGGATGTCTCCCTTGTTGACGGTGAGATTGATGCCCTTTAATATTTTGCTGCTTCCGAAATGCTTTTCAAGATTAATGACGTCTATCACTCTTTCTCAGGCTCCTTTCCATAAGTTTTATTCCACCGCTTATCAAAAGCACGATAAGTATGTAGATTATTGCCATAACAAGATACGGCACCATGAATTCATAGCTGTTGCTTCCGATATAGTTGAACGCAACGTACAGATCAGCCGCACCGACAAAGCTTACAACTGATGTCTCCTTGATGAGCGCAATGAACTCATTGCCGAGTGTAGGAAGTATATTCTTAACTGCCTGTGGTATGACAATCTTAACCATCGTAACCGAAAAGCTGAGTCCCACAGCCCGTCCTGCCTCTAACTGTCCCGCATCTACGGACATGATTCCGCTTCGCATAATCTCAGAGATATACGCAGCACTGTTAAGGCCGAATACCATCATTGAAACCTGCACGCCCGTCATCTTGATTCCCATAATAGGCAGCAATACATAATAAAATACAAGGAGCTGCACTACCATAGGGGTTCCCCTGAAAAGTCCCACATAGAAGCTGCAGATTCCGTTAAGTACACGAGGCAGGACCTTGTACTTAGGCACCACCCTCACCGTGGCTATAAGAGTTCCAAGAATTATACCGATTATAAGTCCTATAACTGCAATTAGAAGGGTATTTTTCAACCCTTCTAACACTCTAACATAGCCATTTTGTTCAAAGAAAATTTCAATAAATTTACTTACCTTCTGATCAAAATTGCCCATTTAAACCTCTCTTATTTCTTGTAAGCTTTACTGCAGCTTATTGATTGCTTCCGTGATGCACTTAGCCGGAGCTGAATCGATGATAACGTACTGAATGTTTCCGTTTAGAAGATCCTGTACCGCAAGTGAACCGCTTTTATATCCTACGCACTGAGCCGCAAAGCCTGTGAAGCCCCAGTCTTCATCGCCCTCTACATAGAACTGACCTGTTGTACCGTTCTGAACGCCAATCTTAACGCTGCTGTCCTTAGCTGATAAAATCGCTTCAACATCCGCAACAGTCTTGCATGAATCGAACTCTGTGTTGTCGGATGTAACTATAAGTCTCTGTGAAGCGCTGTAATATGAATCTGAGAATGCAACATACTCTTCTCTGTCAGGCTTAACCGTAAGACCTGCCATAGCGATATCACACTTGTGCTGACCTACTGAGAGACATACTGCATCGAAATCCATGTTCTGAATTACGAGCTCAACTCCGAGATACTCAGCGAGTGCCGCTGCAATCTCCATATCGATACCAACATACTTATCACCTGACATGTACTCGAATGGCTCGAATGCTGCATTGGTTGCAACCACAAGCTGATCCTTGTTGGCATCATATGCTGCTGACTCAACACCTACAGGTGTGCCATCACCGAAATAGTGATTACAAATCTCATCGAACTTACCATTATCCTTGATTTCCTTAATAAAAGCATTAACCTTCTCAAGAAGCTCCGGCTGATCCTTGTCAACTCCGAATGCATACTCTTCATCGGTAAGGTCTATATCAATAACCTTCGCCGTCTTAGCCGTATCTGATGACTTGCCGCATCCGACAATAGTCATCGCTGCCATTGTAACTGCTGCAATAACTGCAATAATCTTCTTCATAAGTTCTTCCTCCTTAAAGAAATTCAACAATTTCTTATATCGTAAGGATAGCACACTTTCAAATCATAAACAATATATAAATTTAATCATATTTTTGTATATTTATACATATTTTTTGTATAAAATTAATATTGTATTTTTGGACAACCCAAAAATACCGCCCTGCATTTCTATGCAGAGCGGCATTTTTCCGTCTATACGGTATCTTATATTTCACTTTTTACATATAATCTCTTAATACTCCATGGTCTCTTAAGAGCTTTTCGATTACGGTTCCCTTAATCTTCTTGATTATAGGTTTCTTGAGTGCGTTGAGCGGTCCCGGAAGCTCTATCTCAAGAGGCGACTTGCCATCCATAAGCTTTACGGAGCTGTCAAGAAGCTCTCTGACATCGTACACGCTGCCCCATACCTCAGGAACACCTCTGTCAACTCCGAGAAGTCCGTACACAGCCTCCATGGCTGTTCTTACCGAGTACTCTGTTGTGAAGATAGTGTCTCTAGGCGTCTCAGCAAACTGTCCGAGGAATGCGAAGTTAACGCATCCGTCAGGAATTACATCAGGACGGTCGCCCTTTCTTCTAGGCATAAAGAATGCCGTGATGTATGGCATCATTGTAGGTACGGATACGACCTTGTCCTTGGCAAGCTCATCAATCTGATCAACCGGAATGCCTAAGTGATACAGCCACTCAGCAGCAATCTCCTCACCTGTACATTCCTTCATAGGCTTCTTGATGTAATCGCCCGGAACATCGGTGAACAGGCTGTATACCCATACACATACCTCTTCCTTCTTCTGCTCCTTGAACTGTCCCTGTCTGTTGATTGTCCAGCTGAGCAACCACTTGGAATCCTTACAGCTTACGATACCACCTGTAACGACATTTCCTGTTCTAGGGTCTCTCTTACATATCTTCTTAATTGCATTGATTATTGTCTCATCGGATGTCGTAACCGTAGCCGACTCCCAGTTGGTCTTTGATATATCAGAGCAGAATTTCTCCGGATGACCGAAGTCAGGACTCTGCTTTGCGATATTCTTCCAAAGGCTCCATACGCCGCTTGTTCTGACCTCAGCGTCGCCAACAGGTGCCTGTGTATGTGAACCGTAGATTGTACTCTCGGTACAGCTTCCGTTGGTTACGAATACCATATCGTTCTCAGTAAGCTCGATAGCCTTCTCCTCACCCTTATTCTTGTAGATGATTCTCTTGGCAACCTTCTTACCGCCGCTTATATCGAACTCTACATTTGTAACCTCTGTGTTGAACTCGAATTTAACGCCCGCCTTCTCAAGGTACTTCTTCATAGGAAGAATGAGAGACTCATACTGATTGTACTTCGTGAACTTAAGTGCAGAAAAATCAGGAAGTCCGCCGATATGATGTATAAATCTCTGGAAGTAAAGCTTCATCTCAAGAGCACTGTGCCAGTTCTCAAATGCAAACATTGTTCTCCAATATAACCAGAAATCAGACTTGAATACCTCATCGTCAAATACATCCTCGATAGTCTTATCATAGAGATCCTCATCCTTTGTGAAGAACAGCTTCATTATCTCCATGCAGCCCTTCTGGCTCAAATTGAACTTGCCGTCAGTATGTGCATCCTCACCGCGGTTAACCGTGGCACGGCATAATGAGTAGTTAGGATCATGCTTGTTGAGCCAATAGTACTCGTCAAGTACCGACACACCCGGCGTTTCTATTGAAGGAATGCTTCTGAACAAATCCCAAAGGCACTCGAAATGGTTCTCCATCTCACGTCCGCCACGCATTACATAACCTCTTGTAGGGTCATTAATTCCGTCGCAGGCACCTCCGGCAACATCCATAGCCTCAAGAATATGAATATTCTTTCCCGGCATCTGTGCATCCCTTACAAGGAAACATGCTGCAGCAAGTGAAGCAAGACCGCTTCCTACGAGGTATGCTGACTTATTTTCAACCCCTTCAGGCTTCTCAGGACGCGCAAAGGCTTCATAATTACCGTTTGTGTAGTAAATTCCTTTGCTGTTCTTTTCATACCTTCCTCGCTCCGTGTTGCGAAACTCCTTAAGCTCCTGCTGCCTTTCTGCAGGCATTCCCTTCTTTTCGCTGCTTTTGGATGCACCTCCATTTTCTTTATTATCGTTCTTTTTCCTAACTGCATTCACTGCCGCAACACCTGCCCCGATTGCAAGTGCCGATGCTACCAGTTTCATTTTCTTCTTACCTTTACTCATACTCTTATCCACCTTTCTTATTTTAGTTTTCTAATCTTTTCCTGCGTATAGTCTTTACGGTGCTTAGTACCACACAGATATTTAACACACCATCAAGCACAAGGTTGATGCCGATTATCCATGCCGCAACAGTCTGTGCCGCGAACGGAATCACCATAAGAATTATTCCCACGATTGACACCAACAGTGCAATAATAAGGATGAGCCACCATTTCTCAATTCCGAACTTTTTTGCATCTACCGCCGTCTGAAGCTTTAGTGCCCCGTCCACAAGGATGAAAATTCCGACGCATATAGAAAGAATTTCAACCATATACGATGTTCTGAAAATGAGCACCGCTCCAAGCATCACTGATATAATGCCGAGCGCGAAATCGAATTGAAATGCAAGCTGAAAAATATCCTTCGTGAAGTAGCCGAGAATCTTCACGGCTCCGAGGAGACTAAGCACAACCCCGAATATCCTGCACAGGACATTTATTGCCTTAATCGGACTGAATAATATGAGCAGTCCCACAATTATCAGGCAGATATCCATCACAATATACATATTCTTTACTATTTTGAGTTGTTTCATACGTTCATCCTCGATTCACTCAGGTTTTAGTTACCTTGTACGGTTATAATATTACATGCTGTATATTTTTTAAACAGACAAATCTGCCCGAATGTCTGAATTTCAGACAAAAAGAAAAAAGTGTCTGAAAAGAGATTGTACCAATCTCTTTTCAGACACCTCAGGCAGCCATCAATTCATGGCTTTATTCTCTTTTACGCACTGTTCAATCATATCCTTGACAGTCACATTGAAGGTTCCCACCGTCCGCTCTATGAACCTCTCCTGTCCCGACGGAAGCTTTCTCTTAATCCATTCAATAGTGTTTCCGACTATCGCGTGAGTGTAGAATCCGGTGATGTAATTCACATCGTCATCCGAAAGGCCGTAACCTTCGGACTCCTTTTTTACGAATCTGTTTATGAAAGAGAACGCCAGCGTCTCAAGGTAGTTCTCCAGCACATCCCTTTTCTTTGAGTCATATATATGAAGGATTGCTTTCCTGTACTTTAATACGAACTGTGCCGCCCTCGCATACTCCTCACCGAATGTCGTATTATCATCCACATCCTGTTCAAGGAACTTTTCCGCTTCAACCCGGAACACATCATCGAGCAAATCATATATATCGCTGTAATGGTAGTAGAAGGTATTTCTGTTAATCTCGCACTCCTCCACTATATCCCTCACTGTTATCTTGTCAAGGCTTTCATTCTCCAATAACTGCATGAAGGTACTCATTATGAACTTCTGCGTCTGTTTTGCCATATATGATGCCTCATTTTTCTTCAAGCTTTATTAATGATTACTTAACAACGGCTCTGTCCTTAGCTGCCTGATAGTACTTAAAGTTCGTGAACACCTCACCCGTATAAGGGTTCTTCTTGTTCTTTACCGACTTTACTATAATGTATGTAAGTGCAATAACGTTCACGATAAGTGCCATGAGGCTCACGATTGTCATCGCCGTAGGATTGGCATTTGCGCTTGTTCCTGCCACAATACCTGATACAGTTCCGTCTGCATACTGTGTTGTGATTGTCGCCCATGGATAGAAGGTTGTTCCGTCATGGAAAGTCTCCTGAAAAAGAGGGAACACCTGAGCAAACATACACCAGATGCAGAGTGTGTTTGCACGGTTCATAATCCAGCCGCCCTTGTTCCATATAAGTGCCGCGATTGTAGGTGCAAGCAAGAGTGCAACTCCGCAGAACCATGAATGTGTAGGGAGACAGTTGTATGTGTATGCGAAATTCCAGATATCATATACGATGATATATACCCAGATCATATCAGGCCAAATCATATCCTTCTTATCCTTTGAAGAATATACTGCCCACCAGCCTGTCATACAGAAGATGTTGAGTATTCCCGCAATTCCGTTAAACACATTGTGCCAGCCGCCGTAGAGCCATACACCCTCTGAGGATAACCACCATGAATACCAGCCGTTGATTGCCGACTCAAAGTCACTCGCAACAGCGATAAGAATGTTGATTGCAACAATCGCAAACGGGAAAGCCTTAAACCAATGCTTCTTACCGATTCCCCACTCATACTTAATCATCATAAAACCGATACAGCCTGTAAGAGCCGCATACAACTTGGCGTAATGGAACCAGCCGTTCATGTAAATATGTGTCTGGTTGTTAACAGCCCATTCAACACCCATTCGTGCTGCAACTGCAACAACTATAAAATACACCGTGAGGAGTGCCGGAACAGCTCCGAAAATTATAAGTCCTCCGACCTTTGTACGTCTTGCCACTTCATTGAGCAGTATAAGTCCCACAAGAACCAATAACATTGCTGCCCACTGGTAGATTGCATTATCTCCATATACATTAAATAACATATTTTTCCTCCTGTCGTTATTCTAGGGTATATCTGACGCCTTTGCGCCTAACATGCCTCTATTTCTTTGATGTTACACTCATTTCCTTCCAACAGATATGTGTGAGGTCCGTGGCAGTACGGACACTCACGCCCGTACTTCACGGTAGGGTACGTCTTCTCACAATCTTCGCAGTACGTTGTTGCCGGAAGTATCTCTATCTTAAGCTCCGAATCCTTTAGGAGTTCTTCCTTCTTTCTGTAATACTGCCAGCAGTCCGTAAGAAAATCCGGTACTATTCCGCTTACCTCACCTATCTCAAGTGTCACAGAGCCTATCTCGGTGAGCTTATTCTCTACCGCAAGCTCATTGAGTGTCTTGGTGATATGTACGATTATTCCTAATTCGTGCATTGCAAGTCCTCACAATACAATTTATTTTTCCTTTTTCTTGAACATTATCTTGACCTGTCTCTTGAGCATATATGGAAGTATTACCTTCATCTTATCCTCAGACTTGTGCATATTGCTTGCCGCCGGAATGTCTCGGTTAAGATGTATTGCGTCGAACTCGCACTTGGTTGTACAGATTCCACAGCCGATACACTTGTTAGGGTCAACAACCGTGGCACCGCATCCGAGACAGCGGTTAGCTTCCTTCACAACCTGTTCCTCGGTAAATGTCTCCCTGTCGTCACGGAAAGTCCCCTCAAGTCCCTTCTTTCTTCCCGGAATCTGTCTTGGGGAATTGTCAAAGCTCTCAAGTACGATATCGTCCTTGTCGAGTTCAATAAACTGTCTCTTGTTTCTCGCAAGCGTGAGACTGTGTCCCTTATGTACAAAACGATGAATTGATACGCAGCCTTCCTTGCCTGCCGCAATCGCATCAATGGCAAACCTAGGTCCCGTATACACATCTCCTCCGACGAAAATGTCAGGTTCGGCGGTCTGATATGTGAGTGAATCGGCAACAGCGGTCTTATTAGGTCTTAACTCAACCTTGCTTCCCTTTAACAGATCACCCCACACAATCGACTGTCCGATTGAGAGAATGATGTTCTCACACTCAACCGTTAAAAGCTCCTCCTCGTTGTATACAGGATTGAAGCGCTTGTTCTCATCTAACACTGAAACACACTTCTTAAATACGATTCCCTTGACGCGTCCGTTCTCCGTGAGAATCTCCTTAGGGCCCCAGCCGTTACCGACCTTAACGCCCTCCTCCTCGGCCTCATGAACCTCGTCCGACGCTGCCGGCATGCCCTCTCTTGACTCAAGACAGAACATTGATACCTCACCTGAACCCGCTCTTACCGCCGTTCTTGCGACATCGACAGCCACATTACCGCCTCCGATTACAACAGTTCGTCCCGTAAGCTTCACACTATTCTCGTCAGTGTTAATCTTTCTTAAGAAGTCAACTCCCGTCATAACTCCATCGGCATCCTCGCCCGGCACACCTGCCATACGTCCGCCCTGTGCTCCGATTGCAACATAGAATGCCTTGTAGCCCTGTGCACGAAGCTCATCAAGCGTCACATCCCTGCCGACCTCGACACCGCACTTGAACTCAACACCCATCTCGCGAAGAACTTCTATCTCGGCATCTATCACATTTTTCTCAAGTCTGAATGAAGGAATACCATTAAGAAGCATACCTCCCGGTCTCTTCTCCTTCTCAAACACAGTGACAGGATACCCCTTCTCGCGAAGATAATACGCTGCCGACATACCTGCAGGTCCCGCACCGATTACGGCAATCTTCTCCTCGAAGAATTTACCTTCATGGTTCTCGGTCTCAGGTATATATCTCTTGTCCGCATTAAGCTCCTGTGCTGCTATGAACTTCTTAATCTCATCGATTGCTACCGCCTCATCGACCCTGCCTCTTGTACATGCGTCCTCACAACGTCTGTTACAGATTGCACCGCACACTGCCGGGAAAGGATTCTCTGTCTTGATAAGCTTGAGTGCATCCATATATCTTCCCTGTGCTGCCATCTTTACATAGCCCTGTACCGGAAGATGTGCAGGACATGCCGTCTTACATGGTGATGTTCCCGTGTCATAGCAGTTAATCTTGGCATTGTCACGGAAATTCACATCCCACTTCTCATGTCCCCACTTAACCGTATCCGGAAGCTCCTGTCTCGGATACTCGATCTGACCTTCCTTCGTGCAGAGCTTCTGACCGAGCTTTGCAGCGCCGGTAGGACAAAACTCCACACAGCGTCCGCATGCCACACAGCTTGCCGGGTCAACCTTGGCAACATACGCTGAACGCGACATGTTCGGTGTGTTAAAAAGCTGTGAGGTTCTGAGTGCATTACATACCCCCGGTGCACAGTTACAGATAGCAAATATCTTGTCCTCACCGTCGATATTGGTTATCTGATGTACGAAGCCGTTCTTCTCTGCTCTCTTTAAGATTGCCATTACCTCGTCAATGTCGATATATCGTCCTTTTCCCGTCTCCACAAGGTAGTCAGCCATATCTCCCACACCGATACAGAGTTCTCCTTCGATTTCTCCCGTTCCTTCGCCCCTCACTCTCTGCTGGCGGCGGCATGAGCAGGCACCTACCGCATACTTATCCTTGTACTTGTTAAGCCAGTACGATATGTGCTCAACGCTTGCAGACTGCTGAGCGGCAGGTATTGCCTTCTCCACAGGGATAACATGCATTCCTATACCTGCACCTCCCGGCGGAACCATAGGCGTTACCTTCTCAAGAGGCAGACGGGACATCTGCTCGAAGAAGTCCGCTATTTCCGGATGTGCCTCAACCTGTGGACCGTTCATAACCATGAACTCCGCACAGCCCGGAACGAACATCGGAAGAATGTACTGCTTATGTCTGTCCTCATTCTCCCAATTATACTCGATAATACCGATTACACTCATCTCTTTTAACAGTTCTTCGGTTCTTTCGAGACTCTTGCCGCATTTCTTTGCAATCTGCTCTGCCGTTGCAGGCACACGCACTTTCATTGACAGCGCAACCTCTGCCATCTCGTCGGTTACAACACCGGCGAGCCCCCAGTACTCGGGGTCATTCTCAGTGACTTTAACGCCTATTCTGTCAGTTATCTTCTGACCAAGCTTTAAAATCAGTTCTCTCGGTTCTCCCATAACCACACTCCTTTGTCAGATTTACACAGCATAATTCATCTTTGTTAAATTATAAACATATTATACTATATTTTTCCAAAGGAAACAATGCATTTTTACGGTTTGAAGTTGTTTTTTTGACCAAATGTCATTTTCAGTAATGTAAAATGTATAAGGCCGTTCAATAGGAACCAAGTACAAAAAATGCTTGATTTTACCAGCCCGGATATGCTATAATCCAGCACGCAACTGCATAGAAAACTTTGGTATATAATTGGAAACGATACATGCGTGTTAGCATGATGAACGAACAACACACATGTATTTTTTATGTTCAAAATTACATAGGCATTTGCGAAACACCATTTTGACGATATACAGTTGTGCAAATTTAACAAATTCGCAAGCAGGTACTATGAAGCCGCCGGTACTTAGGCAGTGTATTTTACTGCGTTATGTACCGTTGCGTGATTCATGTAGCGAAAGCGTGCCTGCGGTGAATTGTTAAATTTGTACAACGTCCGCTTTAAATTATATAGTTTCGCAATTGCCTATCAAAATTACAATATCAAAGGAGAAACGCATTATGCAAAAGAAATCATTTTTACAGAACCTTATCTTCACGGCAGCTATGGCATTCGTCATGGTCTACGCCATGGTATGTTACAACATCGCAATCGACAAGGGCGGTATGAACAACGAGATTTTTCTCATCGCCTTCCACGAAATTCCCATCATGTGGCCTATAGCAATCATACTTGAAATGTTCGTGTTTGAAAAGCTCGCAATCAAGCTTGCTTTCCGCTTCATTAATCCTGAAAAGGACAACCCATTCTTCATAACACTCGGCATCTCATCAATGATAGTATGCCTTATGTGTCCGACCATGAGCCTCATTGCAACACTTCTCTTCGCTCATCCGGGTTCACAGGTGATTGCCATATGGCTTCAGAAGCTCACACTCAATTTTCCTATGGCACTGTGCTGGCAGGTATTCTTCGCCGGACCGGGAGTGCGCAATTTCTTCAGGCTGTTCGAGAAAAAGACAAAATAATATCAACTAATATATAAATGCATGTGTATTGTATTTGTACATAAAGCTCCGTTGTACGAAGCTAAGATGTTCTAAGAAGCCTGTGCAAGCCATCTCATCATCCGCCACCGATGCAAAGTCGCCATCGTGGCTCCATTGCATCTTTTCCGACATCCATGTCGGAAATGGCTTTAGCGTATTACAGGCTTCTAAGAACATCTAAGTTTCTCCCAAAAGTCGCTATTATGTACAAATACAATACACATGCATATTTACATTTCATTACCTATTTATTTTTAATTTCAACAAAAGGCTTGCAGGAAATATTCGAATTTCATCGAACTAATCTTGCAAGCCTTTTTCTTTTAAACTCTTGGCCACTTAAATCTTAGCGATGTTGTGGTCAAATAGGCAAAATACTTTGGCTATGTATAATGGAATATATTTATGCATTTTGCGACTTTTGGAAGAAGCTTAGATGTTCTTAGGACTACTTTCACCCTCAAGCCAATTCCGACATGGATGTCGGAATAGATGCAAACAGCCATGGATGGCTGATCAGCATCCTCTTGATGAATATATTGTTTTACGCAATCTTTATCTGGCACATCTTCATCGCCTCAACCGCATTCTTGTGGCTCTGCGGTGTCACTCCCGCACAGCAGTTCTCTACAACCTTAATCAGGACTTCAGGAAGATTTGCCTTTATGACTATAGCATTAGAGATAACACAGATGTCAGTGCAAAGTCCGATAAGCGTCACACTCTCAAGCTCCGGCATATTTTTGAGGTACTCTGCAAGCTCCACCGAACCGAATGTGAGCTTGTCAAAAATCCTTGTGTCATCACTCTGAAGTGCCTTTAACTCATCGCGGATTTCCCAGCCGTAAGTTCCCTTGATGCAGTGCGGCACAGGAAGATTTCTTCCCTCCTGCGTATCCATATAATTATCAAAATGTGTGTCCCTCGTGTACACAACCTCCGCACCGTCACTAATTGACTGCTTTATATACTCTGCGGCATTCCCCACAATCGCCTGTGCCTCCTTCGTGCCGAGCGCACCGTCGATGAAATCATTCTGCATATCAATAACCACCAACACATTCTTCGTCATATCCTATCTCCTCTTACTTTTTATATTTTGGACAGGCATTTGCGAAACGCAATTTTGGCGATATACAGTTGTGCAAATTTAACCTATTCGCAAGCAGGTACTATGAAGCCGCCGGTACTTAGGCAGTGTATTTTACTGCATTATGTACCGTTGCGTGATTCATGTAGCGAAAGCGTGCCTGTGGTGAATTGTTAAATTTGTACAACGTCCGCTTTCAATTATATAGTTTCGCAATTACCTATTTATATTTTGGAAATAACTTTCTTATTAAGTATTACAAGGAATAACACCGTCATTATCAGTGACATAATCTCCGCTATCGGGAATGCCCACCATACATAGTCCACATTTCCAAGCTTTGAAAGCATATAAGCCACAGGCAGAAGCACTATGAGCTGTCGTGCAACAGACACTATCATGCTGTACACGGCCTTTCCAAGTGCCTGAAATGCACTTCCGCAGGCAATACAGAAGCCGGCAAATATAAAGCTCAGGCTTATGATTCTCAGTGCCGGAACTCCGAGCGCAAGCATATTGTCCGATGCCTCAAACAGTCTTAAAAGAGGTACAGGTATCGCCTGGAACACAATAAGTCCGACAAAAAGCAGTCCCATAATATAAGCTACGCTGTGCTTCATTGTCTTTACCACTCTCTCCCTGCTGCCTGCACCATAATTATATGCGATAACAGGTATAACTCCATTGTTAAAACCGAACGCCGGCATGAATACGAAGCTCTGAAGCTTAAAATACACGCCAAATACAGCCGTAGCCGTCGATGAGAATGATATGAGAATGACATTCATTCCGTAATTCATAACCGAGCCGATTGCCTGCATCACTATTGAAGGCACACCTATTCCGTATATCATCTTTATGATATGTCCGCTAGGTCTGAAACCAAGCATGTTAATGTTAACCTCATGGTTCTTGAAGTGATTGATTGCCGCCGCCATAATACCTGCTGCGATCTGTCCTATAATGGTCGCAACCGCTGCTCCGGTAACTCCCAGCTTAGGCATTCCGAAAAGTCCGAATATGAGAATCGGATCAAGTATTATGTTGATAACCGCACCAACACTCTGTGTGATCATGGTGTATATGGTTTTTCCCGTAGCCTGAAGCATTCGCTCGAACATGAGCTGCGTAAATATACCGAATGAAAAGCAGCATACAACCACCATATAATCTTTGCCGTACTTAATGATTGATTCAATATTAGTCTGGCTTCTGTAAAAAGGCTCGACAAGAAACAGTCCGATCAAAAGGAATGCCGCATAGCTTAAAACCACCAAAAATACCGCATTCTCAGCAATCTTGTTAACCCTGTCGTAATCCTTCTCTCCCAGTGAACGTGCAAGCAGTGCATTCACGCCGACAGCCGTGCCGGCTCCGACCGCAATCATAAGATTCTGTATCGGAAAAGCCATTGATACAGCCGTGAGCGCATCCTCACTTATCTTGGCAACAAATATACTGTCCACTATATTGTAGAGTGCCTGAACAAGCATCGAAATCATAATCGGAAGAGACATCGATATGATAAGCTTGTCTATCGGCATAACACCCATCTTATTTTCTTTAGTGCTGTTTTCTTTCATCTTATCCTCCATACAACTCATTTTTTCTTATCATGTCGTTTTAGAAACGGCAATGCTCTTTTTCATTCCAATAATACTCAATGTCATCGTGACAAGCTCAGCCGCCGGGAATGCAAGCCATACCCCTGTCATTCCGAACAGTGCTGACAATACAAATGCAAATATCAATATTGCCACAAAGCCTCTCATAATTGATGCCGTGAACGCCCACTTTACAGCCTCAACGGCACTGAGCGCGGCAGTTCCTATAATATTTATGCCCGCAAACACAAATCCAAGAAAATACAGCCTTATTCCCTCTCTTGCATAGGAGGCAAGCTCCATATTCTTCTCGCTGTTAAAAATTGAAGCTATAGGGTCTGACCATATATAGATTGCCGCAATTATTATCACTGCAAGCCCTATTGCGGTCTTAAGCGCAAGCCCGACGACGTATCTCACATCCTGCATTCTGCCTTTGCCATAGCTCTCACTGATAAGCGGCTGGGAACCCTGCGCAATTCCGTTAAAAAGTGCTACCGCAACAAGCGATATATTGGCAACCACACCGTATGCCGCCACACCGATATTCCCGGCAAGACCAAGAATTATCATATTGAAAGCAACCGTTATAACACCCGAAGAAATCTCTCCGACAAATGCCGACACGCCGACCTGACATGAATATACAAGCCTTTTCACCGACGGCAGTACAGGTTTGAACGAAATACTGCATTTTTTTGATCTGAAATGTATGCAGCATATCAACACGCCGACAACCGGAGACAAAGCAGTGGCAAGCGCCGCCCCACTCATTGACATTCCGAGCGGAAACATGAGCACATAGTCAAACACTACATTAAAAAGGCTGCTGAACAATGTCGCCGCCATAGCGATTGAAGGATTCCCGTCATTTCTTACAAACGCATTGCATATATGATTACACATAAAAAACGGTGCAAACATCATAAAAATGCGGGTATACTGCTTCCCGACAGCCACGATGGCCTCATCTCCGCCGAGCACACTTATTATCTTATCCGGTATGAGCGCACCTGCAACAATAAACACGCTGCTTAAAATCACCGCCCATATTACCGCATTAAAAAAATATCCGTCCGCCGACTTATCATTCTTGTTACGCGCAACCACGAATCTGATTGCAGAACCCACACCTATCATTGCACCAATCGCAAATATCAGGTTATACAGAGGAAGTACCAGATTAAGTGCTGTTATGCCGTCGGCACCTACTGCCTTTGATATAAAGAAAGTATCCGCAAGAATATAGAATGACATTCCTAACATTCCAAGCATATTCTGCGACACATATTTGACAAATCTCTTTAACATTTTTTGTTTCTCACATTCTGTACCCAACACCAAGCTCGTTGATGATGTAATTCTTTTTACCCGGTTTATCCCCGAGCTTTTTTCTTATGTTTGCCATATTCACCTGAAGCTTTTTAATGCTTCCCGTGTCATTATAGCCCCATATCTCATGTATTATAAAATCATAAGTGAGCATTTTGCCCACATGCTCTGACAGAAGGGCAACAATATTGTACTCTGTCTGCGTAAGGCGCACCTCTGCACCGTCAACGCTCACTGTTCTTGCGTCATAGTCTATCACAAGCCCACCCGTCTCAAATTTTCCACCCGGATACTTTCCGTCATCCGATCTATGTGAGGTAACTCTGAGTGCGGTTCTCACCCTCGCTACGAACTCCTCCGAGCCAAACGGCTTGGTAATGTAGTCATTAGCTCCCATATTGAGTGCTTTCACCTTATCCATCTCGCCATCTCTCGCCGACAACACAATTATAGGTGTCAGTGATCTCTCTCTCACATACTCAAGCACACACATCCCATCCATGTCCGGAAGTCCAAGGTCTAAAATCATAAGATCCGGTCTGTGTGAATTATACAGAAGCTTCGCGTTCTTTCCAGAATCGGCAGGAACAACCTGATACCCTCCCGCCTCTAAAAGCGTGCATACAAACTCGTTAATATTAGGTTCATCCTCAACCACAAGTATCTTATATCTGTTGTTCTTCATACTCATCCTCCAGCTCAAGCTCAATTCTAAAGCATGCCCCTCCGGTCTTGCGGTTCTCAACCGAAATTCTTCCTCCATGCGCCTTTACTATGGTGGCACATACCGTAAGTCCGATTCCCGCATTGCCCTTTCTTCCATCAGCCACCGTGTTCTGCCTTGCATACCCGCCTGTAAAGATATTGTTAATTATATCCGCAGGAATACCGCAGCCATTATCTCTTATCTCAAACACTGCTCTATGTTCCTGAGTATACACTTCCAGCTCAAGCCTATCCATACCATCAGCATGCAATACAGCATTCTCAAGTATGTTCATTATAACCTGCTCCATGAGTATGGCATCCATCGGTATAACCACTATATCATCCGGAAGTATTACATTGACTTCCGTGTCAGGATAATGCTTATGAAACTTCACCAGCACTGAATCAATGAGCTCATCAAGCGCAATCGGTGTCTTGGCAATTCTGACATTATCCCCGTCAAGTCTTGTGACAGACAGAAGATTCTCAACCATTCTGCAAAGCCACTGTGAATCTTCTTCGATACCTGCGAGCAGCTTATTTTTCTGTTCATCCGAAAAGTCATTTCCCTTTTCAAGCAGTGCGGAGCTCGCACCGTATATCGTGGTGAGCGGCGTTCTAAGGTCGTGCGACACTGCACGAAGAAGATTCGCTCTCATCTTCTCCTTCTCGCTCTCAGCCTTAATCTGCTCCTGATATCTTATCTTACTTGTAAGATAGCTTGTCACAAGCGTAATCGCAAGCATAATGAACATTGACACAACATTCTCTGATACCGAAAGGCTTATTCTGAAATACGGAAAAGTGAATGCAACATTGACAATAAACACACTTATTACCGCTCCCACTGTTCCGTATATATATCCATCCGTATAGACCGATATAAGAAACACGCACAGCACAAGCAATGTCGGAATAAGAAAATCATTGTCAAAAAAATACTGAATGGCAAGGCATGTCATAAATCCCACAAAAAGCGTGATAACCATTCTCAGTATATTCTTAACTACTCTCAACGCTCTACCCCCTGTCGACATCCGTTCATCATCCGCAAAGCCAAAAAGGGAGCTTAAGCTCCCTTAGTTTTCGTTCATCTTTGCAAGCTTTGCAGCCTGGTCGGCAGCTATACATGCATCAATTATCTCCTGAATATCACCGTCCATAATCTTATCAAGCTTGTACAGCGTAAGATTGATTCTATGATCGGTCACACGTCCCTGAGGGAAATTATAAGTTCTGATCTTCTCGGAACGGTCGCCTGTACCAATCTGGCTTCTTCTCGCATCAGCCTCAGCATCATGTGCCTTCTGGCACTCCATCTCATACAGCTTTGCACGAAGAATTGCGAACGCCTTATCCTTGTTCTGAATCTGTGATTTTTCTGTCTGGCTGTATACGACAATTCCTGTCGGATAATGTGTAAGACGTACCGCTGAGTCTGTTGTATTGACACACTGTCCACCGTTACCGGAAGCACGCATTACGTCGATTCTTATATCCTTTTCATCGATATGAACATCAACCTCCTCTGCCTCCGGCATAACTGCCACAGATGCCGTCGATGTATGAATACGTCCACCTGACTCCGTCTCCGGTACTCTCTGAACACGATGAACACCGCTCTCATACTTAAGTATGGAATAAGCGCCCTGTCCCTTAACCATGAACTCGACTTCCTTCATTCCGCCGATTCCCGTCTCATCTGCATTGATAACCTCTATCTTCCAGTGCTTTGCCTCAACATAATGTGTATACATACGGAAAAGCTCCGCCGCAAAAAGTGCTGCCTCGTCTCCGCCGGCACCGGCACGAATCTCCACGATAACATTTTTATCATCGTTAGGATCCTTCGGAAGAAGAAGAATCTTCATAGTGTGCTCAAGCTCCTCAATTCTTGCCTTCGCATCATTTAACTCTTCCTTCGCCATCTCGCGAAGTTCCTCATCATTCTCAGTGTCAAGAAGCTCCAAGCTGTCCTGTACCGTCTGCTGGCATGCCTTATATTCCTTATATGCATCAACAAGCGGTGTGAGGTCACTCTGTTCCTTCATAAGCTTTCTGAAACGTGTCTGGTTCTCAACGACTGACGGATTGTTAAGCTCTGCCGTCAAGTCCTCATATCTCATTAACAAATCATCTAATTTCTGAAACATACTCTTTCCTTTCCCGTTATGAGCCTGTGCCCATATATCAATGCCTTGTATATACCGCACTTACCACGCGGTCTAACCCTGCAAAATCCTTTATAATCTTAATATCAGTATAGCCATTATCCCGGCACATCCGGCTTACCTCCATGCCCTGGTCATACCCAATCTCCAGCATCAGAATTCCTCCGTCGATGAGGTACTCACCGGCATGTTCCGTAATCTCTCTATAAAAATACAGTCCGTCCTGCATTCCGTCAAGTGCCGTTTTCGGTTCGTAATCTTTTACCTCCGGCTCCAATCCGGCGATGACATCGCTTCTTATATACGGTGGATTTGACAATATCATATTGAAAGCTCCATCCACCTTTTCAAAAAGATTTCCCTTAAAGAACTTAACATCCGCACCGAGCCTTTCGGCATTTTTCTCTGCCACCTCAAGAGCCTTTTCGGATATATCCGACGCACAAGCCTCAATGAGATAACCGTCCTTTTTCAGTGACAGATACAGGCTCTCAATTATACATCCCGAACCTGTGCACATATCAAGGACTCTCACTGACGTTCCGTGTATTCTTTCACGACACAGCTTTGTGCCTGCCTTGACTGCCTCAGCCACAAGAATCTCAGTATCCATGCGCGGAATAAGGACATTCTCATCCACCTCAAAATCATATCCCATGAACGGTGCCGTTCCTTCTATATACTGTACCGGCTCCCTGTCCGTGCGTCGTCCTATCTTTTCAAAATACCTTTCGGCAAGTTCAGGCTGAACCTTTTCATTTCCCTGCATAAAATACGCCGTGCGGTCAAGCCCCGTAGTTCCGGTAAATAAAATCCATGCATCGACATCTGCCTCGGCAATTCCTGCTGCACGCAGTCTCTCCTGTCCTTCACGCAGAAGTTCCCTGTTAGTATATTCCACCGCTATGCCTCTTCCTTCTTAAGATTCTCAATATACGTCCTCCAGTCAAACACCGCCTCGACTGACGCAATGGCAACCTCAACCATCGACGCATCCGGTTCACTCGTCGTAAGACGCTGTAACAGAAGTCCCGGCTTACTCACTATATCCATGAACTTAGAATCCGAATTACCCGCCAATCTCAGAACCTCATAAGACACTCCTGCAATAACCGGAACCAGAAGAACTCTGAACACCAGTCTCAGTATCGGTGAATCTACTCTTATGAACATAAAAAAGAGTATGCTTATGCACATTACAATAAGCAGAAAACTCGTTCCGCATCTTTTGTGTTCCTTAGAGCTCTTGAGCACGTTCTCTACCGTGAGCTCCATGCCATGCTCCACACAGTTAATGCACTTGTGCTCGGCTCCATGATACATATACACCCGTTTTATGTCCTTCATGAGTGAGATAAGCTTTACATATATAATGAAGAATGCAAGTCTGACAAATCCCTCTATAAGTATGACAGCCGTATCACTCTTCACGAACAAAGCAAATAATCTTGAAACATAATATGGTGCAATCATGAATATCAGCACCGCCATGACGACTGAGACTATCACGGTGAAAGTCATCATGACCTTTTCCTCTCGTGCCTCCTGCTCTTTTGTCTTTTCCTTGGCAGGCTTTTTTTCGCTCTTCTCGTCATCCTCATAGAAGCTTGCCGAATAGTTGAGTGTTGACATGCCTACCACAAGTGAATCTATAAAGCTCACTATTCCTCTTATAACAGGAAGCTTCAATATCTTATATCTATCCGATAAATTGTTACAATTCTTTACTACTACTTCAATACTATCGTCAGGCTTGCGCACCGCAACCGCATATCTGTCCTTATTGCGCATCATAACGCCTTCTATAACCGCCTGACCGCCTATACCTGATGACTTCATATTCTGCCTTTCTCTTTAAAAGAATGTACCTGGGCACCTGAATCCCATTATACAAAAAAGGGTGTGAACCGGTACTCTACCAATCCACAACCCTGTCTTCCTGAACTACTAGTTGTTCTGCACACCGTACTTCTTATTGAACTTATCAATACGTCCGCGGGCTGCAGCTGCCTTCTGCTGGCCTGTATAGAATGAATGGCACTTGGAACAGATTTCAACGTGGATTGACTCCTTCGTTGACCCAGTTACAAATTCATTACCGCAGTTACATACAACCTTGGCCTGGTAGTAATTTGGATGGATTCCTTCTCTCATTTCTTTCACCTCTTTGTTAAATTCTTGTATCGAAAGTCGGTTAAACCGATTTCTTTCCAATAAAACAGCTTAATCAGCATAGCATACTTAATGGAATTATGCAAGATTTTTTTTAGAATAATCTAATCTTTTTAACCTGAGATACAAATTCACGATTATTCCTGGTTCTTGCAAAGAGGTCAATGATTGATTCTGTCGCATCCTCGGCGCGTGAGCCGTTTAGTGCCTTTCGTACATAATTCATTGCATCAAGCTCCTCCTCCGTGAGAAGAAGATCCTCTCTTCTTGTTCCCGACTTTACAATATCTATTGCCGGAAAGATTCTCTTTTCCGAGAGCTTTCTGTCAAGAACCAGCTCCATATTGCCCGTTCCCTTGAATTCCTCGTATACGACGTCATCCATCTTACTTCCGGTATCTATAAGCGCGGTTGCAAGAATCGTAAGGCTTCCGCCCTCTCTTATGTTTCTTGCGGCACCGAAGAATCTCTTAGGCATGTGAAGGGCTGCCGGATCAAGACCGCCGGAAAGTGTTCTTCCGCTAGGCGTGCATACAATATTATATGCTCTGGCAAGTCTCGTTATACTGTCAAGCAGAATCACAACATCCTGCTTCTGCTCTACAAGTCTCTTAGCTCTCTCAATCGTCATCTCTGACACCCTCTTGTGTCTCTCCGGAAGCTCATCGAAGGTAGAGTAGATAACCTCAACATTATCGCCCTCAAGGGACTCCCTGATATCCGTAACCTCCTCAGGGCGCTCATCAATGAGCAGAATCATAAGATGCATATCCTTGTGATTTTTGAGAATCGAGTTGGCAATCTGCTTAAGAAGCGTAGTCTTACCTGCCTTAGGCTGTGCCACAATCATTCCTCTCTGTCCTTTTCCGATAGGGCTTATGAGGTCAACAATTCTCATTGCCACACTGCTTTCCGGAAGTTCAAGATGAATTCTCTCATTCGGGAATATAGGTGTGAGCTTCTCAAACGGTCTTCTTCTTGCAATCTCTGCCACGGAAAATCCATTGACCGTCTTTATGTATAAAAGTGCACTGAACTTCTCTCCCTGATTCTTAACTCTCTTACAGCCATGTATTATATCTCCCGTCTTAAGACCGAACCTCTTAATCTGAACCGGTGCAACATATACGTCATTGTCACCCGGAAGGAAATTCTCACATCTTATGAAACCGTATCCATCCTGCATTACCTCAAGAATACCATGCGCATCACCGTTCTTGTCCACCATCTCGGGATCATAGTCCTGTCTGTACGGATCATCATTCTTCACGGGCTGCTGTGCTTTAGCCGGTCTTATCTCCTGCTGTGTCTCGCTCTTTGACTGTGTCTTACCGGTCTCGGTGTTTCTTATCTCGGCACTCTCCTTGTCGGAGCTCTCCTTTTTATCATCATCACTGTTATCAGCTTCCGAAAGCTCTGCAAGAATATCTATTAGTTCTGCCTTCTTCATTGTGCTGTAGTGCTTAACCTGTTTGTCCTTTGCAATGTCCTTTAAAACTGCCAACGGCAAAGTCTCCAATTTTTTTCTCATTTATTACTCTCCTTATTATTACTGTGTTGTCCAATTAGCGCTCTGGGGGATGTATCGACGTAGTAGAAGTCTGTACTATATCTAAGTTCAAAATCTGAAAGATACTTATATATTATACTACCATTTTCACAATGTAAAGTATTTTTGTTATATTTTTAATTATTTATTGTTTAAAAAATCTGAGATGTATGTTATTATAATCATTAAAAGAATATAGTGCGGAATTGTCCGGAAATGAGGTTTTTATGACAAACTACGAAAAAGCATTACAGCTTCATGAAGAATGGAAAGGCAAGCTTGAAACTGCCCCTAAGTGCAAGATTGCAACACGCGAGGATTTAGCACTCGCCTACACACCAGGCGTTGCCGAACCATGTAAGGTTATTGCCGAGGATAAAAAGGCTGCCTACAAGTACACCATCAAGTCAAATACAGTCGCCGTCGTGTCTGACGGAAGTGCAGTCCTTGGTCTTGGCAACATAGGTCCTTATGCTGCGATGCCGGTTATGGAAGGCAAGGCAGTATTATTCAAGGAATTTGGCGGAGTTAACGCTTTCCCAATATGCCTTGACACGCAGGATACAGAGGAAATTATAAAGACTGTTGTCAACATTGCTCCCGCCTTCGGCGGTATTAACCTTGAGGACATATCGGCTCCAAGATGCTTCGAGATTGAAGAACGGCTTAAGAAGCTTCTTGATATTCCGGTCTTCCATGATGACCAGCACGGAACAGCCATCGTTGTCCTTGCGGGTATCATCAATGCCCTTAAGGTCACAGGCAAGAATAAAGAGAACTGCAATGTCGTCGTTAACGGTGCCGGTTCTGCAGGAGTTGCAATCACCAAGCTTCTTCTTACATACGGTTTCAAGCATATTACAATGTGCGACAAGTCCGGAATACTCTCAACGGATTCCGAGGGGTTGAACTGGATGCAGCAGGAGATGGTCAAGGTTACCAATCTTGAGCATCGTCACGGTCTCCTTGCCGATGCACTTAAGGGTGCCGATATTTTTGTCGGCGTATCAGCACCTAATATCGTAACCCCTGAGATGGTAGCTTCCATGAACAAGGATTCCATCCTCTTTGCAATGGCTAATCCTGTTCCTGAGATTATGCCTGATGCCGCTAAGGCTGCCGGAGCACGCGTGGTAGGAACAGGCAGAAGTGATTTTCCTAATCAGGTCAACAATGTTGTCGCATTCCCGGGTATATTCAAGGGTGCTCTTGAGGGACGCGCAACGCAGATTACCGAGGAGATGAAGCTTGCTGCAGCATATGCCATCGCCGGTCTTGTTGCCGATGAGGATATCAATGAGAACAACATTCTGCCGGAGGCATTTGACCCTCGCGTTGCAGAGGTTGTAAGCAAGGCTGTCAAGGATCACATCCGCTAAGATGTACCCCGACAACAAGCCTTATTATTCATTAAATCAATATTATCGGGAGCAATTCGGCGGCAAGGTGTACAAGCTCTCCCTTAACGGCGGCATGACATGTCCTAATCGCGACGGAACCATCGACAACAGAGGCTGTATTTTCTGCAGTGCCGGAGGTTCCGGAGATTTTGCAGGCACCGCCATGGTATACTCCGATATCCTGCACAGGAACATACCGGACATACCCGCTCAGCTTTCTTATGCCAAGTCACGCGTCCGTGCAAAGATTAATCCCGATAAATTTGCAGGATATATTGCATACTTTCAGGCGTACACCAACACCTATGCGGAGGTGCCATATTTAGAACAGCTTTTTTTGCAGGTTTTAGAGCACGATGACATACTCGGGCTCTCAGTCGGTACCAGACCGGACTGCCTTGAACCTGAGAAGGTGAGCCTGCTTGCTTCACTCAACAGGTGCAAGCCTGTCTATGTTGAACTTGGTCTGCAGACTATTCACGAGAAAAGTGCCTTGTTTATAAGGAGAGGCTACCCTCTTTCCGTATTTGAAGATGCCCTTTTACGCCTTAAGGCTGCCGGGCTTCCGGTTATAGTACATGTAATACTCGGGCTTCCGGGTGAGACACACGCCGACATGCTCTCCACCTGCAGATATCTTGCAAAGCTGGGTGTTGACGGGATAAAGCTTCAGCTTTTACATGTGCTTAAAGGAACCGACCTCGCTGATATATACACAAGCCGCAAATGTGATGATGATTTTCACATCATGACACTTGGAGAATACGCAGCTCTTGTGGTATCTATTATTGAGCAGCTTCCCACAGATATGGTCATACACCGGATTACCGGTGACGGTCCGAAGCCACTCTTACTTGCTCCGACCTGGAGTGCAGATAAAAAGAAAGTACTTAATACTATAATGAAGGAATTTGTCATGAAAAACACATGGCAGGGTAAAAAATATGGCAACTGACGCATCAACCCTATATAAATTAATAATACTCTATATGCTTGACCGTGTGAATTCGCCTATGACCAACGCACAGATTTCCCAGTTCATTCTTGAAAAGGGTTATACAACCTATTTCACCTTACAGGAAGTCATAAGCACACTTATATCTGACGGTTTCATCACTGAGGAGAGTTACCACAGCAGTACACATTACAGCATAACCGACTCAGGTCGTGAGACAATTAACTTTTTTAAGTATAAGATATCATCGTCGATAATTTCAGATATCAATGTATTTTTGAGTGATAATAAGTATGAATTAAAAGAGGCAGTGAACAACATCTCCGAGTATTACAAAGCTACCAACGGAGATTATGCTGTCCACTGCCAGGTCAAAGAGAACGGCTACCCGATTATAGATTTGACAATCACCGTACCTGATGAGCAGCAGGCTGACTCAATGTGCGGTAAATGGAAGGACGCAAGTCCCGATATATACGAATATGTTATGACTCACCTTCTATAACTTTCCAGATTTCCTCCCTGCCCTGCTTTGTCTCGGCTGAAAAAGGAATGAGAATCTCTTCTTTCTCCATGCCAAGTGTATCCCGCACCAGTTTAATCTGGCGCGGAAGCTGGCTGCGTTTTATCTTATCAGCCTTGGTTGCAATAACCACAGGAGTAAATCCCTGATACTTTATCCAATCATACATATTCACATCGTTCTGTGACGGCTCATGTCGTATGTCCACCAGAAGAAAGACTGCCTTGAGCATCTTAGAGGTATGAAGATACTTTTCTATCATCTTGCCCCACTTTTCGCGGGTCTCCATGGATGTTCTCGCATATCCGTATCCCGGAAGGTCAACAAGATAGAGCTCATTATTGACATTATAAAAGTTGATTGTCTGTGTCTTTCCCGGCTCCGAAGATGTTCTTGCAAAGCTTTTTCTGTTCACAAGTGCATTGATGAGTGATGATTTGCCCACGTTTGATTTGCCCGCAAAAGCCACCTCCGGACATGTATTTTCCGGAAGCCGGCTTGTTATACCGCACACAGTCTCAAGACTTAAAGATTTAACTATCATTCAATCGCCTCCTTCACTACCTGCTCCATATTCTCAACATAGATTATTTTGATTCCATCCGTTATCTCAGCATCCAGTTCCTCAACATCCTGCTCATTCTTTTTCGGAACAAGCACCGTCTGTATTCCATATCGCGCTGCCGCAAGCAGTTTTTCTTTCAATCCGCCGATAGGAAGTACCTGCCCCCTGAGCGTCAGTTCACCTGTCATGGCAAGTTTTGCCCTCACCGGCTTTTTGCTTACCGCCGAAAGTACCGCCGTTGCCATTGTTATCCCCGCCGATGGTCCGTCCTTTGGAACAGATCCCTCCGGAATATGGATATGTATATCGTTCTTGGAGAAAAATTCCTTGTCTGCACCATACCTTGATGCAACGGAACGCACATAGCTTAATGCGATTCTTGCAGATTCCTTCATGACGTCGCCAAGATTTCCGGTAAGAATCATGTCTCCCTTCCCAGGCATTGTACCAACCTCTATCGTGAGAGTATCTCCACCCACACTCGTCCAGGCAAGCCCTGTCACCACACCGGTCTGTGCTCTCTTATCAGCCTTATCATCCCTGAATTTAGGCTTTCCGAGAAACTCTTCAAGATTCTTTGCGGTAACTTTTACCGTCTTTCCCTCAGGGAGCTCACCCAACAACTGTTTTTTTGCCACAGAGCGGCACACCGCACCGATTTTGCGCTCTAAATTTCTCACGCCGGCTTCCCTTGTATAGCCATGTATAATCGACAAGAGTGCCGTCCTGCTGATCGACAGTTCCTTCTTCGCAAGACCATTCTTGTCAAGTTCCTTCGCCACGAGATGCTCCTCCGCAATATGAAGCTTCTCATTCTCCGTATAGCTGTTGAGCTCAATAATCTCCATTCTGTCATAAAGCGGTCTTGGTATCATAGATGCGTCATTTGCAGTTGCTATAAACAGAACCTTGGACAAGTCAACAGGCACTTCCATATAATGGTCTGTAAAGTGTGAATTCTGTGCTGTGTCAAGCACTTCAAGAAGTGCCGACGCAGTATCTCCTCTGCTGTCCTTTCCGGTCTTGTCAATCTCATCGAGAAGCATAAGAGGATTCTTAACTCCGGCATTCTTTATTCCCTCAATAATTCGTCCCGGCATCGCTCCCACATAGGTTCTCCTGTGACCTCTTATCTCAGCCTCATCCCTGACACCGCCAAGACATATCCTGACATACTTTCTGTTAAGTGCCTCAGCAACCGAAGCTGCTATAGATGTCTTACCTGTTCCCGGCGGTCCTACAAGACATATAACAGGTGAGTCATCGCCCCCCTTAAGCTGCCTTACCGCCAGAAATTCCAAGATTCGCTCCTTAACCTTATCAAGACCATAATGCTCCTTATCGAGAACTCTCTTGGCATTCTTTATATCATTGTTGTCCTCAGACATATTATCCCAAGGCATCTCAAGCAAAGTCTCTATGTAGCTTCGTATGACATTTGCCTCAGCAGAGCTTGCCGCCATGTTCTGATAACGTCTTATTTCCTTCTTAAGCTTTAGCTTAACCTCATCTGAGGCATTTAGTTTTTCCGTTCTGTCTGAGAACTCCTGTATCTCGCCCTCGCCTTCCTCGCCAAGCTCCTCACGAATCATTCTCATCTGCTCACGAAGCACATATTCCTTCTGATGCTTGTCAATCTCCGTGCGCACATCGCCAAGAAAATCCCGTCTGATTCTGGCAATCTCTATTTCACGCCTGATTGCATCACATACAATCAGGCTTCTCTCAGATATATCATCACATTCAAGAACCTCTATTTTCTTCCTGTTTTCAAAAGGAAGCTCCCCCGTTATTCTGTATATAAGCTCATTAAGCTCGTCAACAGCCATAAGTCTTGCCATTGATTCCTTGTTAGCCTTAGGATTTCCGGCAGCATATTCTTTTAGAAGCTCTTTGATATTGCGTACATGTGCAGCTCTTGCCACATCATCACTCTGCTCGTCATTACAGTCATCCGTAAGTTCTACATTTGTCATCAGCATCCTGCCGTCGTAATTATATACAAGACTTTTTCCCCTGGCAGTTCCTCTGACCGTGACTCTCAACACATTTCCCGGAAGCTTCATTATCTGCTTGACTTCACACAATGTGCCTGTCTCCCTAAGCTTATCGTTCCCGGCATCCTCATCCTCCTCGGTCAGATGTCCGCTTATAAATATTCTCTGTCCGTGAACCATAGCATACTCCACGGATTCCACTAAATTTTTCCTGCTTATATCAAAATGAATGACCATATATGGCAATATGGTCATTCCCTTGATAGCAATCACAGGTATACTCTTCATTACTTCGTTCATGCAGTTTCCCCGTTATTATTCTTTTTCTTACCCAACTCTATAGCGTCAGTTCTGTACTCGACAACCGGAGGTTCACCCTTCTCGACTGTATCCTTTGTTATTGTACAGCATGCAATGTTATCATCAGACGGAATCTCATACATAACATCCATCATGATATTTTCCATAATAGCGCGAAGTCCTCTCGCTCCGGTCTTCCGCTCAAAACTCTTCTTAGCTATTGCCGCAACAGCATCATCCGTAACCTTAAGTTCCACCTCATCATAGTGGAAAAGCTTACGATACTGCTTGACAAGTGCATTCTTAGGCTCTGTAAGTATTCTCTTGAGCGCATTCTCATCAAGTAAATCAAGAGAAACCGTGATAGGAACTCGTCCAACGAACTCAGGAATAAGTCCGAACTTGACAAGATCCTGAGGAAGAACCTGCTTTAAAAGCTCGCCGACATTCTCCTCCGTCTTTTCAATGAGCTCGGCACCGAATCCTATTGACGACTGGCCTGTTCTCGCATCAATAATCTTCTCAAGTCCGTCAAATGCTCCGCCACATATAAAGAGAATGTTCGTTGTATCTATAGGTATGAGCTCCTGCTGAGGATGCTTACGTCCACCCTGTGGCGGAACCGAAGCAACCGTTCCCTCCAAAATCTTAAGAAGTGCCTGCTGTACGCCCTCACCGGATACATCTCGCGTGATGGATACATTCTCCGACTTCTTAGTGATTTTATCAATCTCATCTATATATATAATTCCATGTTCAGCCTTCTCTATATCATAGTCGGCTGCCTGTATAAGCTTAAGAAGAATGTTCTCAACATCTTCGCCGACATAACCTGCCTCAGTGAGTGTTGTCGCATCAGCAATGGCAAACGGCACATTGAGAAGCTTCGCAAGTGTCTGAGCAAGGAATGTCTTACCCGAACCGGTAGGTCCTAACATAAGAATATTACTCTTCTGAAGTTCAACATTCTTATCTTCGGCATCCATGCTCTCACCATTAGCCATAATTCTCTTATAATGATTATATACCGCAACGGACAAAACCTTCTTGGCAGCATCCTGTCCGATAACATACTCATCCAAAAATTCTTTGATTTCTCTCGGCTTTAAAAGATTAATGCCATCAAAACCGCCTTCTGCCGATTCCTGCGGTTCAATCTCATCATTGACTATCTCAGCACATACATTGATGCACTCATCACATATATATACTCCATTCCCCGGACCTGCAATCAGTCTTCTGACTGCATCCTGAGGCTTTCCACAGAAGGAACATCTAAGTCTTCCGTCATCTTTACGTCCTGCCACTGCTTACCTCCTATATTGAGTAAATTACACCCTCAAAAATGATATGTGGAAGGAGGAATCCCCCCTTCCACACCACAAAAATACTATTCTAGTTCATTTTCTCGACTACAGAATCAATAAGACCGTACTCGACAGCTTCCTGCGCCGTCATCCAGTTATCTCTGTCAGTATCCCTTACAAGCTCCTCATAAGTCTTGCCTGTATTCTCAGCAAGAAGTCTGTTCATTCTCTCCTTAGTTCTGATAATATGCTTAGCGGCAATCTCAATCTCAGTAGCCTGTCCCTGTGCTCCGCCGAGAGGCTGATGAATAAGTATCTCCGCATTAGGAAGAGCCTTTCTCTTGCCCTTGGTTCCGCCCGCAAGAAGGAACGCTCCCATGCTCGCTGCCATACCGACACAGATTGTGGACACATCACACTTGATATACTGCATTGTATCATATATAGCCATACCTGCCGATATTGAACCACCCGGGCTGTTGATATATAAGCTTATATCCTTCGATGGATCCTCTGACTCTAAGAAGAGCAGCTGTGCCACAACAAGATTAGCTGACACATCATTAACCTCTTCACCAAGGAAGATTATTCGCTCCTTGAGAAGTCTTGAATAAATATCGAAAGATCTTTCTCCTCTGCTTGTCTGTTCAATTACTACCGGTACTAAACTCATAGTGTTCCTCCCCAATTATATTACTGATTTATTTCTCAACAGCTTCTGCTGCAATAAGCTTAACTGCCTTCTGAACTGCGAGGTCATCCTTAATCTGATTTCTCTCGTTGTCAGTCATCATATCCTTAAGCTCATCTTCCTTCATATTGTACATGGAAGCCATGTTCTTAATCTCTTCTTCTACTTCCTCATCAGTAACAGTGAAGTTCTCAGCCTTAGCGATAGCGTCAAGAACAAGACCATTCTTGATTCTCTTCTCAGCCTCAGGATAGATGCTCTCGATGAACTTATCAAGCTCCATACCCATCATCTTCACATACTGCTCAAGGCTGATACCCTGCTGCTTTAAGTTTCTGTCATAGCCGTCTGCCATCTGAAGAGCCTGCTGCTTAATCATAGCCTCCGGAATCTCCATTGTTGCGTTAGCTACAGCCGCATCGATAGCCTCGTTCTCCTTCTTAACCTCAGCATCCTTGGCCTTCTTCTTCTCAAGTGTTGCCTTTAAGTCAGCCTTGTATTCATCAACATTCTTGAACTCGGAAATGTCCTGTACAAGCTCATCATTGAACTCAGGAAGCTCTTTAGCCTTAATCTCCTTAACGGTTACCTTAAATGTAGCAGGCTTTCCTGCAAGTTCAGCCGCATGGTACTCCTCAGGGAATGTTACATTAACCTCTGTCTCTTCACCGATGTTCTTGCCGATTAACTGCTCCTCGAAAGTATCAATGAAAGAATGTGAGCCGATTGTAAGAGAATAGTTCTCACCCTTGCCGCCGGCGAAAGGAACTCCGTTCATGAAGCCCTCGAAATCGATAACAGTGTCATCGCCATCCTGAACAGCTCTGTCCTCAACAGTGATGATTCTTGCATTCTGCTCCTGAACCTTCTTAACCTCTGCATCAACATCCTCATCTGTTACCTCAGTGTTAACCTTGGCAACCTCAACACCCTTGTATGTTCCGAGTGTTACCTCAGGACGAACTGCAACTGTTGCCGTAAATATGAAGTTCTTTCCCTTCTCAATCTGTGTAACATCAATCTCAGGCTGTGAAACGATATCAAGACCGCTCTCAATAGCTGCCTTCTGGTATGCACCCGGGATGACTGCATTAGCTGCATCCTCATAGAAGATTCCGGCACCGTACATCTTCTCAATCATCTGCATAGGAACCTTTCCCTTACGGAAGCCCGGAACGCTTATCTTATTCTTATTCTTTTCATAAGCTGTTTCCATTCCTTTAGCGAATTCTTCTGCCTCAACCTCAATGGTCAGCTTAACCATGTTCTTCTCTAACTTGTCTACTGTAAAGCTCATTTAAAAAATCCTCCTTAAACATTAACAATTAACACGTTTGTCAATCAATTACCCATTATATCATAGGCTTTCCGCAAAATCCAGCATAATTTTAACATATTACGCGTTTTTTTATGGAATTTTTTTATAAAAAATGCTATTCTATGCCTATGATTAGAAAATAATGGAGGGCAAATATCATGCCAGCACCGATTCTTGAAGTAAATAACCTGAAAAAAGCTTACCACAGAAGAGTAATTCTTGATAATGTGTCCTTCTGCATATATCCCGGCGACATTGTCGGCATTGTCGGAGCCAACGGCTGCGGCAAATCCACTCTCCTCAGGCTTCTCTCAGGTGCCGACACCCCTGTCTCAGGCAGCATCGCATACAGCGGGGAAAATCCCCTGAAAAACAAAAAGCTTTATAAAAAATACACAGGTTACATTCCCCAGGAAAACCCTTTGTTCGAAAATCTTACCGTGCTTGATAATCTCAAACTGTGGTACTGTGACAATATCGACGGAATATCCCCCGTCATGGAGCGCTTTGGTCTGACAAAATATGCCCGCTACACCGTGAGCAGACTCTCCGGAGGTATGAAAAAGCGTCTATCAATAGCCTGTTCAATAGCGGGAGAACCACCTGTTCTTATACTTGATGAACCCGGAGCATCATTAGACATTGTATGCAAATCCGATATATGCAGCTATCTTCTTGAATACAGCCACAGCGGAGGCACCGTTATTATCACAAGCCACGAGGAGGGCGAGCTTTCGCTGTGCAGCCGTATGCTTCTCATTGAAAATACAACCCTTCATGAAATTAAGCCGGCAACCGGAGCCGGTCTCATGCAGCTCATAGGCGGGGAGGAGCACAATGCGTAGACATATTTCCTACCTGATTCTTCAGTTCAAATCCGCGCTTCGTCTCCTGCCTAAGCTTCTCTTAGGCTCAATCGTGTTTGCATTTCTGGCATTCTGTATAGGATATGCCGGCGTGAAGAGCCTTGGTTCGGGCAACCATCTCTTCTTTAAGGTTGCAGCCATCCTTCCTGAGAACGATGCCCTTGTGAGCATAGGCTTTAATATGCTCACAGGGATGGATGGTCTTAAGGACTACTGCGAATTCATCACGACAGACGAAGCCTCAGCCAAAAAAATGCTTGAGCAGGGTGAAATATATGCTATCGTGTATATTCCGGAAGGCTTTGTCGAAGATGTTTTAAATGGGCGCAACACCCCTGCCAAAATCATTCTTCCGGACAATCCCGGAATTGAGACAGTCATATTCCGCTCGGTTTTAAATGCCGGTTCGACAACCTTGGCCTATGTACAGTCAGGCATATATGCCATGACCGACGCCTATATTGAATTTGACATGTCAGACCGTATAGCGTCCGCCTCAGACAAGATGAACGATGACTATATACACTTCGTGCTGAACCGAAGTGCAATTTACGACAGCCATACGGTAAGCTCAACCGGCTCACTGTCGCGCACACAATTCTATATATGCTCCGGCATAATTTTTGTGATGCTTTTTTCAGGCTTCCTCCTTGGAGGCTTCAGCATGCAGGAGGAAAACGGACTTTCCGTCATGCTGCGCCGTTTCGGCATCAACAGGCTGTATTCAGGATTTTGCCGTACTCTTGCCGTAAGCCTTGTATATTCCTGTATTTTTATTACAGCACTTGCATTCATACACCTTATAACGCCGATTAATATTCTATGTATTTTTCTCGGCACCGCGGTGTGCATATCGTACATATTCATGATATATACGATTGCCGGAAACGGGCTTTACGGAATGCTTCTTTTATTCTGTACAAATGTAGTTATGGCTTATTGCTCGGGACTTATCACTCCTCCGGCATACCTTCCGAAGGCAGCCGCCTTTGCAGGAAAGCTTCTTCCCGCCGGATATGTACGAGACATGCTCACCGTACTGTTCACCGGAACATTCAGGCCGTCGGCATTTGTATCGTGCATATTCTTCACACTGCTCTTCATTGCAGTGTCAGCCCTGTGTTCAGCAATCAGAGAAATGAGGAACAGAAAATGAACCGAAACCAATTTTTTACATGGACAGCCCTTATAAGCAAGCACATATTAAAGCTTCCCATCATTGCGGTGCTTCTGCTTCTTATACCTGTGATAACTTTTATAATAAATCTTCTTCCTCCATCCGCCTCCTCATCAGGTGTTACCGTCGGACTTTACTTTGAGGAAAAGAACGACGAACTGACAAAACTCATGCGTGAACGGCTCCTCGCCGAGAGCAGCGGTTCATTTACATTCACGGAATACGACGATGAAGCTCTCATGCTTCGCGATGCCGAGACGGAAAAGCTTGAGTGTGCTTATGTGTTTGATGCGGATTTTTCAGACTCGCTCTCAAGCGGCAGATACAAAAATTCCGTTGAAGTCTATCACTCACCGTCATCAATGCTTGTGAGTGCTGTCAACGAGATTGTGTTTGCCAATATTGTCCGCCTGTCAGGTTATGAGGTTTTAGATGAGTATGTCCGTATCGACGGCATTGACGATAAGACACAGACAGCACTTCGCGACTATATGTACAGTGCTTATGAAGCATACTGTACGAGCGGAGAGACCTTCCACCTTGACATTGTCACAGCAGGTAATATCTCAATCAACGATGATGCAGACGAAAGTCCTATAGTGACATTTCCGCTGCGCGGGCTTCTGTCAATACTTATTTTCCTTTCCGCAATGACCGGATGTACAGCATGGCTTAAGGATAACGAGAACGGACTTTTCGCACCGCGCCCCCGTTCCTTTCATGTGTTAAGCAGAATATTATATCCGCTGCTTCCCGCCGTGCTTTTCACCGTATGCTGTGAACTTGCACTCTTTATAAGCGGCAGCTCATATTCCCCGATAGCAGAACTGACCATCTCATTAAGATATATATTACTTGTGACTGTATTTGCCAATATCTGTTATTTACTGAAAAAAAGCAGTCCTGTGATATCGCTTATACCCGTGCTTCTTCTTGGAAGCCTAATATTCTGCCCTATATTTATAAATATCGAGAATTTCTATCCGGCATTCAGAATCATAAGCCGCCTGTTTATTCCAAGATATTTTCTGTAATGAAACGTTTTTGTGTAATAGGAACGAAGTTTCCTATTACACAAAAAAGGGAGCCGCATACACGGCTCCCCCGCACGAGCGGCCATTACTGCTTGCCAGCCATCTCCTGCTCCTGTCTCATAATCATCTTCTTAACCATTTCACCACCGATAGAACCGGCCTGTCTGGAAGTTAAGTCTCCATTGTAGCCTTCCTTTAAAGGTACTCCGAGCTCTGATGCAACTTCCATCTTAAATCTGTCCATCGCACCCTTTGCCTCAGGCACTGCTGCCTTATTAGTTCCTGTATTAGTACTTGCCATTTTGATTCACCTCCATGAACATTTATATAGTTTTTGAAAATCCCGTGGCACCGGTCTTTTCCAATCCGACAGATTCTCTTCTTCTCCGCTGCCGGATTGGAATGTCCTCTGTCTTGGTATTATTATGTTCATGAAGCTTTTTATTATTATGCCAATTCGTGGAAGAATTTTTAAATTATATACTGTATCGAATGTGCTATTTTATCTGCACACTCCTCACCTGCAAGTCTTGCTGTGAGCCTGAGTCCCAAATCTATAGCCGTACCCATTCCGCGGCTCGTAACCACATTGCCGTCCTCCACAACTCTCTCAGATGAGTACCGTGCGCCCTTAAGCTCACTCTCAAAGCCCGGAAAGCATGTTGCCTTCTTTCCTTCTAAAAATCCAAAGTGCCCGAACACGCTCGGTGCGGCACATATTGCAGCTATATCCTTTCCCGCCTCAAACTGCCCGGTCAGTATATTTTTAAGTCCGGCATGTGCCTCAAGATTTTTTGTTCCCGGCATGCCGCCCGGAAGGAACAGTACATCGGCATCCGAGTAATCGTTCTCATCAAAAAGTGTGTCAGCCACAACAGGCACACGCTGTGCACTCGTCACCACCTTGTCACCACCTATCGAAACTGTCACTACCTCAACCGAAGCGCGTCTTAACACGTCAACCACCGCAAGTGCCTCCACAAGCTCAAATCCATCCGCCAAAAAAGCATATATCTTTGCCATATATCCTCCCGTTCCAACGCAATGTTGTCTTTTTTTTATATTTATTATATCATTAAAATTACAAAATACAATTCATTAGGCAATTGCGAAACGCAATTTTGACGATAAACAGTTGTGCAAATTTAACCTATTCGCAAGCAGGTACTATGAAGCCGCTGGTACTTAGGCAGTGTATTTTACTGTGTTAGGTATCGTTGCGTGATTCATGTAGCGAAAGCGTGCCTGCGGTGAATTGTTAAATTTGTACAACGTCCGCCTTCAAATATATAGTTTCGCAATTACCTAAATACAATTCATGCTTGAGAGGAGAATCCTATCATGGAAATAGAACGCAAATTTTTAATTGAAAAGCTGCCGTCAGACATTGACCTGTCCTCATACAAATGCCGCCATATAGAGCAGGGCTATCTCTGCAGCGAACCCGTAGTACGTGTCCGCCGCGACAATGAAGCTTATTATCTGACCTACAAATCAAAAGGACTCATGGTACGTGAGGAATACAACCTTCCCCTCACTGCCGAAGCTTATAATTCTCTCATCAAAAAAGCCGACGGATATATTATTACCAAGAAACGCTATGAAATTCCCGAAAAAGATAATCTCACCATTGAGCTTGATGTTTTTGAAGGCAGTTTTTGCGGACTTTTGCTTGCCGAAGTAGAATTTGGCTCCGAGGAAGATGCTCTTTCATACACACCGCCTGCCTGGTTCGGAAAAGACGTCACCAACGAAAAAACCTACCACAACTCGAACATGGCTCAGCACGGTTTACAGAAATAACAAATTTTGTTCACAGATTTTTTATACTTTTTTGACAAATATGTATACACAAATTGCCCTTTGTATGTTATAATTGCACTATAAATGAGTTATTAAATTCACTTTTGAAAGGAGTTTTTTATAATGGGAAGAATTGTACTTAATGAAACATCTTATCATGGCGCAGGCTGTATAGCCGAGATTGCAACAGAAGTTAATGGACGTGCTTTTAAGAAGGCATTTATCTGCTCCGATCCCGACCTCATCAAGTTCGGCGTTACCGCTAAGGTCACCAAGGTCTTAGACGATGCAGGTCTTGCTTACGAGATTTACTCCAACATCAAGCCTAACCCAACAATTGAGAATGTTCAGACTGGTGTTGCCGCATTTAAGGCATCCGGTGCCGACTATATTATCGCTATCGGCGGCGGTTCATCAATGGATACCGCCAAGGCTATCGGTATTATCATCAAGAACCCTGATTTTGCTGATGTAAGAAGCCTTGAAGGTGTAGCTCCTACTAAGAATAAGTGCGTTCCTATTCTCGCTGTTCCTACAACAGCAGGTACTGCTGCCGAGGTTACAATCAACTATGTAATTACAGATGTTGAGAAGCATCGTAAGATGGTATGTGTTGATACACATGATATTCCGGTTGTCGCATTCATTGACCCTGAGATGATGTCAACAATGCCTAAGGGACTCACAGCCGCTACAGGTATGGATGCTCTCACACATGCTATCGAAGGTTACACAACCAAGGCTGCCTGGGAGATGACGGATATGTTCCATCTCAAGGCTATCGAGCTTATATCCAAGCATCTTCGCGGCGCTGTTGCCAACACTCCTGAAGGACGTGAAGGAATGGCTCTCGGTCAGTATATAGCAGGTATGGGCTTCTCCAACGTAGGACTTGGTATCGTTCACTCAATGGCACATCCTCTCGGAGCTGTATATGACACACCTCACGGTGTTGCCAATGCAATCATCCTTCCTACTGTTATGGAATACAATGCTGAAGCTACAGGCGATAAGTATAAGTACATTGCCAAGGCTATGGGCGTAGAGGGCACAGAGAACATGACCGTAGAAGAGTACCGCAAGGCTGCCATTGATGCTGTTAAGCAGCTTTCACACGATGTCGGCATTCCTGCCAACCTCAAGGATATTGTTAAGAGAGAGGATATTCCTTTCCTTGCACAGTCCGCTTATGATGATGCCTGCCGTCCGGGCAACCCAAGAGATACCAGCGTAGAAGATATCACTAAGTTATATGAATCACTCATCTGATATACAGTGATTAACCTCACTCGCTTTCAGGCAGTCTGAAAACACTGCCAAAAAAGGTCATATCCATCGGATATGACCTTTTTTATCAGCATTATTTTCCATGTCTGTTCTTTGAATGTTCCCTCAGTCGCCTTTTCTTCTGTGCATATCTTTTCTTATTAAGCTTGTCCTTTCTCTTTGCCTCTTTCTGCATATTCTTTTTCGTAAGCTTAATATACTCTCCCACCGTGGAACGCAGCACCAGCAGAACATACACTGCAACCGTGCCCGCCTGTACAAGCTTTATAGTCTTATCCCTCTTGTCAGAATCCATACCAGCCTCCTTTCCCGGATGCCGCCTTCATTTTATGCCTGATAGTCATCTAAGAACGTCCTCTTCTCTCCGTCCTTCCTATATCCTATCACCTTTCTCAGATTGATATTCTCCACACTTCCGAATATGTTGCTCTCGACGAGCGGATTCGTCTTCTTAAGTGTCGCTATCAGCTTCTTTATCTCGGCACGCTTCGTCGAAAACGTCTTATTGGCAATGTTCTGTGTTGCACTGCAGGCGCATCTTAAAAAATCAAGTCCATTGTAATTTGCCCAGGCAATCACATCCTGTTCCCTCACAAGGTAAAGCGGGCGGATAAGTTCCATGCCCTCAACATTATCGCTGACCAGCTTCGGCATCATCGTCTGAACCTGAGCACCATAAAGCATGCTCATAAGTATAGTCTCAATAACATCATCATAGTGATGACCGAGTGCAATCTTATTACACCCCATCTCCTTAGCTCGACGGTACAAATGTCCTCTCCTCATTCTGGCACATATAAAGCACGGCGATATATCCGTGTCTTCAACCGCCTCGAACACATTCGTCGAAAAAATATTGAGCGGTATATCAAGCACCTTCGCGTTGTCCTCAAGTCTCTTTCTGTTGGCTTCGCTGTATCCCGGATCCATCGACAGGAACTTAACCTCAAACTTCTTATCGATGCATCTTGCGTAAATCTGCATAAGCTTTGCAAGCAGTGCCGAATCCTTGCCTCCCGATACGCATACCGCTATGCAGTCGCCGTCAGCTATAAGCTCATAGTGCTCAACCGCCTTGACAAAACGTCCCCATATATCTTTTCTGTATGTCTTTACAATGGTTCTCTCTATCTCCTGAGCCCTGCTCAACTTTCTCTTATTATTGCAATTTCCCACTTGTAAATAAATTAAACTCCTTATAATATGTCTCTTCTATTTTCCTGAATATTATTCCCACATATCCTTCATTGAATGAAAAATTCATAAACACTTTTCCCACATACTCATCTATTATCTGTGCGTAAATCAGGAATGTATTGTCATTTTTCCATACACCGCTCACTAAAGCCCTATGCTCATACTGTGGGAACAGCGTCTCCTTATTGCACCCGATGCCAAAATGCAGTGTATGAACGCCTGTCCGATTCTCATACTCAAGTGTCCCCTCACCCTCACCGAATGTCAGCTTAAAGCTTCTAAAGCCCTGTTCATTCTCATCAACCAATATAGTCCTTGCATTGACTTCATTCTGAACTGCAAAAGCCGGCACACCGTGCAGATATATCTGAGGAATGTCCGAAACTGCCTGTATATGTTTTTCACCCCCATGAGTGTCCGCCCCGGACAATATGGTGTTCCACAAGGTATCATACAGAAGCTGCACACCGCCCTGTCTTCCCTGTGTATCAGCGGTAGTCACAACCACCATATTCATATCCGGAAGGCAGATTCCGAGCTGTCCGCCCATTCCGAAGCACGCATATCCATCATGTGTTGTCCTCCAGAACTGATAGCCATACCCCTGCATCTCCTCAAATGTCTGACCAACCGCATAGTTATCCGACCACTTTGTGAGCGCAAGCTTCAAATACTCTTCAGGCAGATATCTTTTTCCTTCATACACACCGCCCTGCAATATAAGGTACATAACCTTCATTATATCCATAGGTGCTGCCATAAGTCCCGAACCGCCCATCGACACACCCATCGGGTCTTTAAGGCAGTATGCCGTCTTAGAAAAGCCAATGGCATCCATAAACTTTTCTCTCAGATATCCCATCAGTTCCTTGCCTGACAGCTTCTCTACCAATGCCGCAAGTACATGGGTAGATGACGTGTCATAGGCAAAAAATGTTCCCGGATAATGCGTCGGCTGTGCCGTAAAGAATGAGCCTACCCAGTCGGTACAGCCCTCAAGCTTATAAGTAGTCTTGTTATGTGCCGTCCTCATAGTCAGCATATTTCTTATTGTTATCGCCTTAATATAAGGGTGAACATTCTCAGGAAGCTTCTCAGGAAAATAATCGACAATATGGTCATCAAGTTGAAGCCTGCCATCCTCTGCAAGAAGTCCGATTGCCAGAGAAACCATGCTCTTGGTAACCGAAAACATTCTGTGCAGCATATCTCTGCCATAAGGCTTCTGATATGCCTCACATACAAGTAATCCGTCCTTTACAATCAAAAGGCTGTGAAGCGGTATATCCATCGCTGTAATTCTGTTGATATATTCCGATATGCACGCTGCCGAAAGTCCAACGCTCTCAGGCTCTGCTATTTTAAATTCAATCCCTGCCATTATAGTCCTCTAATTTCTGTATTGAGCTATCGCACTCTTTACGCCGTCAAAATATCCAAGTGCATCCATTCTCTCATAGACAATCATACCCATGGCACGATAGCCATATTCGTTCAAATGCACAGCATCCGACATAAGATATCCCATAAGAACTCCCTCCTGTATGTTATACCAGTCTCCATCACTGCGCTCAAGTCCGACAAGCTCGGGGCCTCTCGTTATAAGCTCCGTCCTCATATCAATATATTTGTCGCCAAAGTACTCCGACATCTGCCGAGTCAACTCACCCCTCGAGGTATTGTTTCCCGATGTCAGACCGATAATCAGATATCTGCTCAAACCTCTCTTGTCTATAAATAACTGATACTGCGATATTAGATGCTCCGGACTCTTGAAATATCCGTTCTCACCCATAAATATAATATTGACATAACCGTCATACAGGCTGCTGCTTGCCGGAATGACAGGTGTCATGTCTGAAACACCTACAGCATCGCCCGGTTCAAGTCTTGTAAAATCAAACCATCCATAATCATCCTCACGATATGCACTCTTAAGTGTTCCCTTAACTCCCGCAATCGTCACAGGATTGAGTCCGCCATCGCCAAACGAGGCAAGGTTCGTGTACATTCCGTCCCTTAAGATGATTTTTATCGTGACAGGTGTACAATCCGCCGGAATTATGAATTCTTTCGCATACATCTCCCACACTCCCGCTCTCGCCATTATCGTATGACTGGGCTCAACAGGAACTCCGTTATTGACAACCGGTATTCCGTCTATGAGATTCTCGTTAATAAGCCTCTGAAGCGTGGCCGGATAGCTCTCACCGTTGCCGCCATATCCAAACGTAAGTGAATCTCCCCAGCATACAATACCAGGAATTGACTGCTGCACTGCCTGACGCAGAAGAGCTTCCTTCTCTTCAGCCGAGAGTGTAGGTGCCTGCGTTGTTGTCTCCTCAGGTGTGGTCGGTTCCTGTGTGGTCGTCTCAACCTCTGTCGTCGTCTCTTCAGGTGTGGTCGTCTCTGTCGTCGTCTCCTCAGGTGTAGTCGTTTCTGTCGTCGTCTCCTGCGTGGTCGTCTCTCTCTCCGTCGTCTCTTCAGGTGTGGTCGTCTCTGTCGTCGTCTCCCCAGGTGTGGTTATCTCTTCCGTCACCTCCTGTGCGGAAGTATCAGCCTCAGCAGAAGTGCTCTCCTTCTTTGCGCATGCCGTGACAAGGCACATGCACATACCGGCAGTAAAAAGTAATCTCTTAAGCTTCTTCATATTATGAGTATTTCCTCTCAGGTTTATAGTATTTACTTTAATCCAAAGTATTCTTTATGGCTTTTAAAAGTTCTTCGTATGTCTCATAAGCAGGAATATCCGGATTATCTGCTATAATCTTATCGGTACTCTTAAACAGAAAGCCTGCCTTGCCTGCCTTTATCATGCCAAGGTCATTATAACTGTCGCCGCTTGCAATCGTGTTAAAGCCGATTGACTGCAATGCCTTCACGGTGGTCAGCTTAGACTGTTCACATCTCATCTTAAAGCCCGTAATCTCTCCGTTCTCCGCAATTTCGAGAGAATTACAGAATATGGTAGGCCACCCAAGCTTTTTCATGAGTGGAGCTGCAAACTGTGAAAAAGTATCGGACACAATGATTACCTGTGTGATTGAACGAAGTTCATCGAGGAACTCCTTAGCTCCCGGGAGAGGATCTATCCCGGCAATGGTATCCTGTATCTGCTTAAGACCAAGACCGTGTTCCTTAAGCACTCCTATACGCCATCTCATAAGCTTGTCATAATCCGGCTCGTCCCTTGTTGTCTTTTTAAGTTCCGGAATACCGCTCTCCTGTGCGAATGCAATCCAAATCTCCGGTACAAGTACTCCTTCCAAATCCAAACATACAATATCCATAGCTTCCTCCCATATAACATTAATTTAATGAATATTTTATCATATTCTCATCATTTTCTCAATAATCTGCACATGGATTTGTGTATAATTTGCGTATAATTATTCCTGCCACATAAGTGCGCATTTCACGGCCTTGTCCCAGCCCGACAATTTTTTCACTCTCACTGTATCATTCATCTTTTGGACAAAACGTCTTGAAAGTCTCCAGTTCTTTTTGATTTCCTCCTTATTCTCCCAATAGCCCGTCGCAAGCCCTGCAAGATACGCCGCTCCAAGTGCCGTCGTCTCAATACATTCAGGTCTTAGAACATCCCCTCCGAGTATATCCGCCTGAAACTGCATCAGAAAATTGTTGGCGCTCGCTCCTCCGTCAACCCTGAGATTCTCTATGGCAATTCCCGTATCCTGCTCCATAGCCCTCAACACACTGTGAGTCTGATATGCCAGCGACTCAAGAGTGGCACGTACAAAATGCTCCCTTTTGCATCCTCTGGTTATTCCTACAACCATTCCTCTGCAATACTGATTCCAGTATGGAGCTCCAAGTCCTGTAAACGCCGGAACAACGTACACGCCGTTGCTGTCCTCAACCATATCCGCAAGCTCCTCTGACTGTGCCGAGCTGTCTATCATGTGCATCTCATCTCTCAGCCACTGTATCGCCGCACCGGCAACGAACACACTGCCCTCCAATGCATACTTAAGCTCATCTCCCTCATCAGCCGCTATTGTCGTTATAAGACCATGCTCCGACTCAAATGCACGCTTTCCCGTATTCATAAGCAGGAAACAGCCTGTTCCGTATGTATTCTTGACATCGCCCTCATCAAAGCAGCACTGCCCGAACAGTGCTGCCTGCTGGTCGCCTGCTGCCCCCGCAATCTTTATCTCACCACCTAAAAGCCCTTCATCAGTTGTCCCGTACACACAGCTTGACGGACGTACATCCGCAAGCATTGACTTCGGAATGCAAAAAAGCTCCAGCAGTTCTTCATCCCAACATCTGTCATGAATATTAAAAAGCATTGTTCTTGATGCATTCGTGTAATCCGTGACAAATATTTTTCCTTTTGAGAGTTTCCATATAAGCCATGTATCGACCGTTCCGAAAAGCAGCTCACCATTCTCTGCCTTTTTTCTTGCTCCCTCGACATTGTCAAGAATCCACTCTATCTTCGTTGCACTGAAATACGCATCCGGAACAAGCCCCGTCTTACTCTTAATCATTCTTTCGCAGCCCTGTGCCTTAAGCTCCTCTATTCTGTCCGCTGTTCTGTGGCACTGCCAGCATATTGCATTATACACCGGAATTCCCGTCACCTTGTCCCAGACAACGGTTGTCTCCCTCTGGTTGGTTATCCCTATAGCCACAATGTCGGACGCATCCGCACCGACCTTTGCCATCGCCTCTGCCGCAACGCCGAACTGTGATGACCATATTTCCATGGCATCATGTTCCACCCATCCTGCCTTTGGATATATTTGTGTAAATTCTTTCTGGGCTATGCTGACCATAGCTCCTGTCCTGTCAAAAAGAATACATCTTGAACTTGTCGTCCCCTGATCCAGTGCCATAACATACTTTTTCATCTGCGCGCCAATCTCCATTCCGAAAGCTGTCAAAATAATTAAATAAAATCTCTCTTAGACTTAAATATTTTTTTCTATGATTTGATTTTACTTTCTAAAAATAATTGTATATGATTTTATAATTTAGTCAAACAAAATATGTTGTACAAATTGCAAATTATCGTGTATAATCATACTCATTAAGTAAACAATGTTATAACATTAACGATGGGGACTTTATTATGTTTAATCCTTCTACAATATGTAATACAAATACAGACGATTTCGCACCTGAGATCAGGGATCGCATTAAGGCTGCGCAGGACAACTTCTATCTTCTTGCAACGCCCAACAGACATGAGTACAAGCCATATTGTGAGAGTCTGCTTGCCTGTGCTTCCGAGGAGCAGTCAGATTTTCTGTTTGCATTGGCATATTTCTGCCTTATGCACTACTACTCCAATGACAATAATCATGAGGAGGCAATTCGTTGTGCACTTGATGGAATCAAATACCAGCAGAAAGCCCATGAGTACGAATTCATAGCGCGTTCATACAACATTCTGGGATTATTCACCGAAGCGATAGGTGACTCAGCCAAGGCCGTAGATTATCTGCTGTACAGCATAGATACATGTATACAGTATCAATTAGATTATGTCCGTGGAATGGCTGAATCCAATCTTGCAGATATTTTTCATCGAACCAACAATTATGAGCGTGCTCTTTACCACTACTCAGAAGCAATCAGGTTCATCAAAAAGAGTATGGCGGACAGACCTTACGACGCAATGCGCACTCTGCTCTACACTCTCTGCAACAGAGGCTACTGTCTGATCGCCTGCGGCAACAAGGATGCAGAAATTGAGGAGGATTACGAGCAGATTACCGCTTACCTTAACGATATGGACAGCCATAATATCGAGCACGAGAATTTCGTGGTAAGCAACTACCTCGCTACATTATTTCACTCCAAGAATGACATAAATTCAGCTAACAAATATATGCACCTCACTGACACGGCAATCAATGAGCTTACCAATTATACAACCTTTGCCGACGATATCGTTGCATACATACGAATCAAACAGAAGTTATGTTCCGAGCGCGATTACACTGCCCTTCTCGATGACTTCATTGAGAAATCCGAACTTATGCGCGCCCCATATTATCTTTTCAGACGGCTCCTTGAGGAGAGGATCAAGGTTGCCGTATCATGGAATGACAACGCTGCTTTCACCAGATATTCAATGCAGCTGTTTAATTTATATGCCAAGCAGAATGCGCAGGAATGCAGGGAAACTCTTCGCGCCGAACAGATTCATCATGAGAATCAGCTCATTCATAAGCAGCACTATGAGCTTGTACACCGTAACAAGGCCTTGTTGTCTCAGTCACAGCATGACGCCCTCACCGGGCTGCCTAACCGTGCATACCTGAACGACTATGCCGAGACCACATTAAGCAAAGCTCTTAAGAATAACTGTACAATCGGAGTGGAAATTCTTGATATAGATTATTTTAAAAATATCAACGACAGCTATGGTCACATAGAAGGCGACCGCTACCTCAGCTCCGTATCAGACGCTCTAAGAAGAATTGCCGAGAGCTACGAGGATGTGTTCGTCGCACGCTACGGCGGCGATGAGTTCGTCATCATCTACTTCAACAAGAGCAATTCCGAAATCTGTGATATTATGGAAAAGCTCAAGAATGAAATCCGGCTGATTTCCATTCCCGACTTAAATCCTGATGGAAAGGATTATATAACATTGTCCCAGGGCTGTCTTAACAAGATTCCTACACCTGCTAACCGTATATGGGATTTCCTCGCTTGGGCAGATAAGACACTTTATGAAGTAAAGAAAAACGGAAAAGATAACTTTCATCTTAAAGATTCCTTTAAAAATTAAATGCATATAATAAAATCTATGGCAAAAGAGAATCCACTCACAGCTCTATGAGTGGATTCTCTTTTTAACTTGCACGCTTTTGATTAATTTTATTGATTCAATGAAAAAAGCCTGCAAACGCAATCTCTCGCATTCACAGGCAATTAAGTGCACCGAGTACGGATAAATCCGAACCCTCAACCTCCGCCAGTGTGATGGTCTTAGAACCGTCCTTATAGTTGAAAGTAAGGATTATCTTGTCCTCATAAAGATACACCGCATTTA
>ENA-OPSJ01000193-OPSJ01000193.1-human-gut-metagenome-genome-assembly--contig:-NODE-193-length-54997-cov-5.935987_pt1 | contig 54997 bp, 55 predicted proteins | sample MGYA00241801_ERZ501893 | MGnify/ENA primary metagenome ERZ501893 (study PRJEB25962, sample SAMEA2042219) | human gut metagenome | biome: human gut; feature: human-associated habitat; material: faeces...
AGGAGTTCGCCTTCTTCATGATAGCGGAAGCACGCAAGCGGCGGATACAGAAAATCTTTGAGCTTGACGGTCATGTCTATGCCTTTGATTCAACTACCATCGACCTTTGCCTGTCGGTGTTCGAGTGGGCGAAGTTCCGCAAGCACAAGGGTGGCATCAAGATGCACACACTTTATGACGTGGAGGCTCAAGTTCCTGCTTTCGTGCATATTACCGAAGCAAAGATCCACGATTCAAAGGCAATGCTGGAGATACCGTATGAGAACGGCGCCCATTATATCTTCGACCGTGGCTACAACGACTTCGGCAATCTCTATACCATCAACCGCATCGGAGCATTCTTCGTCGTCAGGGCGAAAACCAATGTCAGGTTCAAGCCTGTGGCATGGAAACGGAGGCTTCCTCCAAACGTGATTTCTGATGCAATCGGTTACTTCACGGTTTATAAAAGCGCGAAGGATTACCCTGAGAAATTGTGGAAGGTGGTGTGCGTCGACCCGGAAGACGGTACAAGATACATCTTCCTGACCAACAATCTGACGGCCTCTGCTGAGACAATTGCCGAGCTGTACCGCAATCGCTGGAGCGTGGAGTTGTTCTTCAAATGGATCAAACAGCACCTGCGCATCAAGAAGTTCTGGGGCATCTCTGAGAATGCAGTCCGCATCCAAATCTATTGTGCCATAATTACTTATTGCCTTGTGGCAATAGTGCAGCACGATATGAAACTGGAGCGAAGCATCTATGAAGTACTTCAGATTCTTGGTATCTCGTTGACAGACAAAACCAGTCTGCGAGACCTCTTCGACAAATCGAATTTCAAAAATGTCAATGTCCTCTGTGATTCAAGTGAACCGAATTTATTTAATTTTTAACCCTGCCCATTTTTAGTGGACAGTAGTGATACAAAATATATTTTTACCAGCTATCGTATCAGTGCTGCCACATTAACAGCGTAAATCTGTCGGGTTCCTTCGTGGATAGAGTCAAACACGGCTCGTTTGCCGTCGGCTGTCCAACGAGGATGAAGGTCGCAATGAAGTCCGCTGCGGGTAAACGAAAGTTCCTCAGGCGATATACTATTCAAAATTTTCGGGTCCACACCGTTGAAGTATTTGTTCAACAAAGACATATCAGGCCTGTCCATTAGCATCTTAAATGTGCCGAGGTCAATGCGTCTATTGGAGGAAAAGTTGTATAGCATGAGTGTCCGGATACCGTTTTTGTCCGGATAAGTATCGTTGACACACCAGTCGCTGTTTAGTGGATGAGTCATAGGGTGACCGTCCTCAGTAATAAGACCTTGAGCAAAAGATGTAATTACCGGCTGGTCTGCATCAGTAATATACATGAACGATTTGCCCGCGTTCTGATTACCTCCACCACGGCGAAGGATAAATTTAGCTACTTTCTTAGCTACCTTCATTGGCCCGGCCATAAGAGGATTGGAAAGCAGTGGATTGTTGCGGAGTGCATCCAGTGAGCTATTGGCACGCCCGAAGATATAGATGGTGCTGTCATCTTTCCAGTCGTAATGGCTCAGGAAGCCTTGAGCCAGACAACGAAGTCCCGAGCCGTCAGTACCGACAGTCATAAGACGTGTCATCATGCCGCCGTCCGCCATAAAATAGCGGTGCAGAAAAGCCAGACGAGTGCACGATGGATTGAGACAGAGGTGGGTGAGATAGTGATGCGACACTCCTGATGAAGCACCGCCACATTCAGCAACCTGCCGCACGCTTACAAGGAGATCGACACTCTTGGTCACCATATCCAATTTGGTTATGCCGCTGTCAACGGGCATAGGCGTGTCTGCTCCGCGGTCAGCAATACCGCTATAGCCATAGCCGCCCAGACGGAAAAGGCGCGCGTAATCGAGTCCATAGGCATATCGGCCATCTTTGCTCACCATGTGCGCAGTAGCCTCAAAACGGTCAACAAGCTTGCCGGCAGTGGCATCGTATAGATCAGTTCCCCACACGTTGCCCACGCGGTTATTGACCGTGAACAGATTGCCTCCGGCTATCCATTGCTGCCGTGCTCCCTGAGGATAATTCAGAGCTGTTGTCGTGCCAATACGGACATAATGTCCGTCCTTGACATATCCGACACCGAATTCTTCCCCATGCAGAGGAGGACGATTAATCGTGTCAACTTCCAGAGACAGCAATTTATCCCCTTCATTATTGGTAATCAGCAGGTCATGAAAACCAAACAAATGGTGTTTCGGGCCATTTGTCAATCGTTCTATCTTGATATTTTCCATAATGTTTATAGTCTTTTCTCGTCCCAGTTGATCTCCTCTTTAAGAATCTTGGCGGGTACACCACCGAGAAGAACCTTGCGGCCGAACGATTTGGTCACTATTGCGCCAGTACTTACCACGCAATTATCTCCTATTGTCACCCCTTTAAGAACCTTTGCCCCTTCGCCTATCCAGCAATGCTCACCAATGTCCACAGATGCTGCATGATTGATGCGCCTGCCGGCGCAATCAAGAACAGAATGACTGTCGCCCGTACGAATCTGACAATAAGATGAAATCATGCCATATCCCCCGATAATAAGTTTAGAGCCGTCCTCGGTGCAGGCAATGTGGGTTTGTCTCCCTATAAAAGTATGCTGACCAATTTCTACGACACAACCGTTATTCTCAACAAAAATCTCTGCTTCTGTAACATAGCATCTCTTACAAAGAATTACCCTGCAATCATTTCCGGTGATGCGAACCGTGCAATTGAGCAAAACCGCACCGTCTTCCACCACAAGCTCATTTCCTCTTCCGTTGAACTGAATGCGTGAACCGATAATAACACCACGGTTCTTTATCCTATTGTCTTTGCCATGATTATAACTGTGCTTGGCTTCATAACACTTCCAGCGATAATAAAGGGAACGCAGGAATCTATTGTCTCGCAGCGACATCAGTAGCAATTGCTTTAAAAAATTGTGTTAACTTCTTTCCTGTACCCTCAATGGTATATTCCTTCAGTGCGCGTTGCTGCAGTTGCAAGGCTTGCTGAACTTTATTGTCATAATTGGCAATCACTTCCTCAATAGCTGCGGCAATCGCTTCAGGATACTCGCCCTCGTAATAAGTTATATGACTGTTGTAATCTTTGTCCAGCTTACCAATCTCGCTGCTTACGATAGGACGGCCTGTAGATGCGTACTCCATCATTTTGAAAGGAAAGCCGGCAGCCTGTGCGCCAACGTGCATAGAACGAGTTGTATTAATCAGAATATCAGCATCGCGATCAAGCGTTTTTATAAGCTCTTCATGCTTCATGTAACCCTTGAACTCAAACTTATGGCATTCGGGCACATGGGCTATAAGTTGCTTCATATTGTCATTCAGGTCGCAGTTTCCGTAAACCGATACCACACATGGCGTTTTAATATAGCTCATCGCCTTGACTAGCAGATCCCCACCCTTGCTATAGTGAATGCCTCCGGTAAGAATAATATTCACGGCTTTACCGCTCTTTAGTTTATTGACACGCTCACTGACATTATTGATTACCTCCTCGTTTACAATACCCGGAGTAAGTACACGATGTGAAATTTCTGGCAACATGAGTCCATTGCATACGGCCATAATACCGTCAGTATGCGAAATAATGCGGTTATACATCTTGCGCTTAAACCATTCAAAATCATTTTTGTCTCCGGCGAGCGCCTTGTTGAAAATATTGTCTTCATATTCCAGCACTTTAATGCAACCCTTCATGCTCTTGACAAGCAATGATGCCCCGAGAGTGATATTGTAATAAACAATCACATCAAAATGCTCTGTTTTATTTTCCCGCCTAAGATATCGCGCCATGCGAATCTGGTTGATGGGATCACAGCGATGCTTGCTGATGATGTTGCAGTATTTAATATGCAAAGTGCCCTCCGGAAAGGTTTCCGACTCGGCAAAGGCCGGTATGACGTCATTGCAGGTAGTCACCCCCGGGCTATATATAGTCACATCGTTTCCTGCTGCCATCATGGCACGCGCCAAACCAAGCGACTTCAACGGACCCGAAAGGGCGAATCGCTTACCCTCGCAATACCGTGCCATAAACTCCTTGCCTAAATAAGCTGTAAAATATGCAATTTTCATTGTCTGCTATTCTTAAATGTTTTGAAATCTCCTCCCAAAAGTCCTTCAACCACCAAATCGGAATGAACACACTTACGCTTCCGTATCTCTTTAGCCGGATTACCGCTCATCACTGCCATAGCAGGCACATCGCTTACCACTACGCTTCCTGCTCCGATCACAGCTCCGAAACCAATTTTTCGGCAACTTGGCAAAATGAGACAATTCGTGGAAATCCAAACATAATCCCCAATTTCAATTCCATAATGCTTTGGCTCCCAATCAGGCGAATCAATATTGTGAGAAGTTGTGATTATTTGATTACCCCCCCTATAATCACTTGATTACCAATGCGCAATGGATTTCTAAGGTCTAATTGACTTGATTGAATAGATGAACAGTTTCCTATCGAAAGATTTTTATTGGCTATTTTAGCCAGATGCTTCGGAATAACTACGTTATCCCCTATATTTGCGCCGTTTTTCCGGGCAACCCTTACTCGTCTTTGATATTTTAAGTACGTTCTCAAACGCATCAGACATCCCATAATCCATCTTACCTTTGATTTACTGTTCACATATTCTTCGTACCTTGTCATTTCTTAACGATTTCCTCCAAAATATTATACCAACGATCACCATAAGCCTCCCATGAGATATTCTCGATTTTATCACCGTATGGTTTTCTCTTGCCTTCCGGCAAAGAATGGGCTATCTCAAGGCCTCGCCTAATAGCATCAGCAATAGTATCTACAGATAGCGGCTCATCTATTGTGATGCATTCGGGCGAATTGCCAAGAAGAGCCGCGGTGTCAGGAGCGCCTGTTCTTGAGCTGCCAACCAAAATCAAACCACACGCTGCGGCCTGCAGGAGTACGAGACCATAACCCTCATCAAGAGAAGGCATTGCGAAAATCTTTGCTTTTGAATAATATGTTGGAAGATCCCTCTCAGCCACAAAATCTACATGCTTAAAAAGCGGAGAATCGGGCAACACACAATCTACAACCGCTCCGACATGCAACAACTTAACTCCCAGACGATTTATACATGCTTCAGCCAACATATCACAACCCTTGTGTTTCCACCAGCTACCCACCATAATAACATCGTATGATTTATCATCGGGCTTTGGTGCGGGCTTAAACATTTTAAGATTTACACCATAAGGATTATACAGTATCCTTTCCTTTTCAATGCCGTTACCTATATCTGAATTTTTCACATATACCGATGGCGCCATTAAATATTTCACCGCATCGTAATGTTTGAGCATATATTCTGTGTTCCATGCCGACAAAGGAGCATCCGAATATGTATAGTGTACCGCATCTTGAGTCTTGATGTGAGATGACCCTTGATCACATATTGTAATGGCATTATATTTCTTTGCTGCTTTTTTCGAACTCTCTACTGCACAACCGTTGAGTCCAATCAGCACATCGCATCTTCTCAGACACTGGGCAACCAATTTGTCAAAAACTCGCCTCAATCTAAAACGCAATGCACTCCGCTTGTAAGGATTAATTCCGGGGATACGGCTTATTATCACCTCACCTAAACCTATAGGCAAGAGTAGAGATACTACCCTGCCTTTATAACCAAACATCCGGCAACGGGATTTTGGCATCATGGTATAGAATGTCACCTCTACATCTGCCCTCTGATCAAGCAATCGCGCAAGATTGATAAGGTGTGAACGTCCGAGAGTTACTATCGCCACTTTCATCATATATCGCTGTATAGTATCCTTTCATGTTCCTGAATTTCTTCAGGAGTAAATCTCATTCTAAGTACTTTGGCTGGAACCCCTCCTACAATACTATACGGCACTGTACTCCTATTTACAACTGATCCCGCAGCAACTATAGAGCCACGCCCTATAGTTACTCCTTTCAAGATTGTTGAATTCATCCCAATCCAGTTATCTCCTTCAAACACTACATCTTGGTCATTCTCCGGAAGTTTATTATCATCTCCAATATCCGTAATAAATTTCCCCAAAACATTCATCCTATGGTCTCCACCCCTAATGGACACATGTGGTCCGAAAACGACATTATCGCCAATTATTATCTTGCTTTTTGTAGCGACAAAATCTGCATGGTAAGCTATATGCACATTATTACCCACATACATACTCTCATAAGTCATTATACTATCAAATGGGGTTATAAAAACATTATTACCACAAGTCCCCATCTTTTTTTTACAGATCGGCGTATAAATTTTATTATAGACGCGTTTGAGAAAATTAAATGGATCAACCATTATCATGCTTTTTTAATATATTCTTATACATCGCTTTCATCATTTCATAATAAGTATAATTAGATGAAGTTTTTCTTCTTGGCAAGTTTAGAGCATATAAAACCTTACTTAGCAAAGATTCTTTATTATTCCATTCATATGTGATAACACTATCCGGTCTCGAGCAGACATCACTTGCAACCACATATGCTCCACAATCCAAAACCTCCCGAACGGCCACTGAATCACCATCTGTAAATGTAAGTCGGATATACACATCAGTCTTCATCCATAAAGATTGTATATTGTCAATAGCTCCTATCTGCCAAAACACCTTGTCATCTATATTCAGAGACTGTGCATAACTGCGCAATTCTGAGATTTTTTCAATATCTTTATCTTCTGACAGACAAAATACAAGTCCTACAGTAGAATCAAGTTCATGTAAGGTCGCATACATATCAAGTGCAGAGGTAAAACCATATATATCAGTCCCCTGATAAAACATAAAACTTCGGCCATAAAAACTTACTATTTTATTATGATTCTTGATATATTCTGACATCTTTGCACTAAGAGGAGTAAGATTAGCCTTACATTCAGGGACATATGCGGGTATTATAGGTATTGGCAAACAAAATTGAATTGGAAGATTAAGCATACACTCGCGAGCTTGCTCGCTAACTGCTACCCATTGTACTTCTTTTGCTAACTTTCCCATAGCATATCTGTTTAATAAGGATGTCCCTTTATAGAAGCCCTCTATCATTGAACTATGGACAGTGATTACAATTTCTTTTTGCAAAAGCACTTTCATTAACAAAATAAGAGTGAGATTCTCTAAACCATGGTAATGTACCAATCGATACGAGGCTGCCTCTTTTAGCCTTTTACAATCATATATAAACCGATTTAATGCTCTTAAAAAAATATTTGATGAATATTTACAATCAATTTGAGTATATAACCGAGATTCTATAATATCCGGGTCAACACATTCTTTAGTATAATAACCACCTACAGAAAATCCATCCTGCAATAATTGTTTACTCAACCGTTTTACAAACATCGTCACACCACCGTAAGGAGGAGGCACAAGACAAAACTGCTTAATATCGTATTTCATTATTTTGATATTTTGTGCGAACCATTGGCAACATAGGCTCCGGAGCACCCTAAAGCCAATACAATCCATGCCCAACTAAAATGCAATGGCTCAATTGATAAACAGCCTAAAATAATATAAGTAAGTAATAATGCCTTGCATATACTCTGTGTATTCAGCTCTTCGTTATATTGACGATAAGCCTTTACACATACATAGACAATTATTGATATTCCGACAAAACCTGTGGCAATAAAGAGATTGACAAAAGAATTATGTGTTGACAACAGTTCTCCCATGGTAACTTGCGAATCTGCAAACCACCAGTGATAGTTAAGACCTTCACCAAAAAAAAGTGCTAGTACGCCATCTCTTTTCATGACATCAAATACTGCACTCCAAATTAAATATCTGCCGCCACCGGTATCGTCAGCCCCAAAACGATCCATAAAACCTGCTACTATAGGTATATCCTCGGCAAATACAATAATCAACCAACTGACTATCAATAGAAGCACAATATAAGTTAATTTCACACGGCTATAATATAAAAACACGAGGTATGAACCAATAATTGCTAACAAAACTCCACGTGATAAACCTCGCACCGTAAAAAAGAAATCAAATAATAAAATAATATGCAGCAGAGTTCTATTATTAAACCATTTAGCTGAAAAAGCCGAATTAAACTTATTCTTAAATTTAAGCATCATTAATGTAATTATAAAACCCAACCCGGCTACTAACGCAAAATAATTTGGATCAATGAACCCGGTTTCCCCATAAACCGTAGTCGTTTCAAGCATTCTGGTTGACATATCGTTAGCATCAGCAATAGTAAAAGCACTGGATCCAGTCAGCATGACCAGATTAATAGTTTTACACTGTGCATAGAGCCACAATGCTGACAACACCTTATAAACATTCGGGAACAAATACTTCCGAAAAGACAACAGAGTAAATCCTGTAAGCATAACCTCGTCATATTCGCCAAAAATAGTATTGCCTTTGATAATAGTAAAAACGGCCACTAATAGAATATAAAGTACCAACCACCCGTTACTCCTAATGAGATTTTTATCGCACAAGATTAAACACAGGGGAAGTACTATTCCTTCGCCCATAATACCGCGGGAAAAGCCAAACAATGCACTGATAGAAATAATAACAAGATAACCTAATATTCCCTGTGAAACCCCTTTTAGAAAATAATTAATGCAAAAAAGAGTTGCTATAAGTAATATTAGATCTTTTAGTATTCCCATTATATGTTATTTCCCTCATTTATAAAATAAATGTTGTACTCTATTCCTTATGCGTAACATATATGGCAACCTCGTTTTGTCTTTGCCATTTCTCCACATCTTCACATAACAGATTCGTGCGTTTATAAAGAACGATGCCTTAAGATTATTCAATTCTTGATATATGTGCTTATTTATATCTAAAATGTAATCATCAAACTCTTTAAGATGAGTAAGATCTATTCCATCCGCATCAGTCAATAAACAAATACTATACAAGTGGTTAAGATGCCAGATTATATTGCTATATATGTACTTATCATTCAGCATTATATTCTTATCCCAGCAGGAATACCATTCTAGCATTTTTTGCGAGATGGAAATTAAAGCAGGAATCCCCTTCTTTAACACACTAAGGTCCATTGTCTGCCCGCTTCTACCTACCAGATACTTGTAGAGAACAATATCAAAACAATAAAACTTCTTGGCATACGCCATCGGATAAAGTATCCATTCCTGATCAGTATATGAGATACCTTCTAATTGATTATATCCATTTTGACGCAGCATCTCAGTACGATATGTAATTTCATGCATAGCAACATGCCTTCCGTTAGTAACAGAATCCATAATATCGCTACTCGACAATATAATGCCCTTATTTATATTTCTAATAAATGAAGATACACATCTATCGTTTTCATCTATGACGCAATATCCCGAAAAAATCACATCAACTGTATCATTTAGTCCGTTGATATGCTTCAGGAAGGAATTAAATGTATTTGTATCAAAATAATCATCTGCATCAAGTACCTTTATGTATGTACCCTTTGCTTCTTTAAGTCCGCGATTGATACAAGATCCATAATTTCCATTCTTCTTATCTATAACGACAAATGTGTTTGGGTACTTGTCTTGATATTTATGTGCTATCTCACTAGAACGATCCTTCGCTCCATCAATAACTACAAGCACCTCAAGTTGCGCCATCAACCCTTTATCATCAAAAATTAAAGAAGTCAGACATTTGTCCAGATACTTCTCCATGTTGTATGTCGGAATTATTATTGTTAATTTCTTTCTCATATTGCTTTGCAGATATTGGCAAAACTGACATTCTTGTATGTTTTATAGTCAAATAGACGAATTCTATAAAATATTATACCTATGCAAAGTGCTCCACCTACCCCGTATAAATAATTCTATTAATTAACTAACGGATAAAATAAAGGCATATGAAATGTATATATGAATGCTGACATTCATGATATAGCCGACAGCCAATGACAATGTCCTATTATTACAAATAAAATAGCTATTGCCTTTGCTGAATCTATATATTCAATTCTTTTTTCATCCATAAACTCATATCTAAATCAATATTTGAATAGATAATTTCTTAGCTAATTTACAATATCTGGAACTCCTGATATGATTTTCATGTAAACTAATATTAAATGTATTTCAGTTTTAATACTTGCTCAATAACAGGAGCCATATCATAATATTTATATTGGCCTAGACGACCTCCGAAAATTACGTTCTCTTCTTTATCAGCTAACATACGATATTTATCTGCAAGCTCATTGTTGCGGTCGTCATTTACAGGATAATATGGTTCCATGCCCTCTTTGTACTCTGTTGAATATTCCTCTGAAACAACGGTTTTGGGACAGTCATACACCTCTTGGCCGAACATCTCAAAATGTTTGTGCTCAATTACACGAGTATATTGCTCGTCATGACTGGTGTAATTAATAACGGCGTTACCTTGATAATTAGGAATATCTTCAATACGAGTATTAAAGCTAACTGTACGCCAATCAAGTTTACCAAACCGATAGTCAAAATATTGATCTAAAGCGCCGGTATATACGAGTTTATGTGCATACTCCCTCCACCCCTTATATTCTGACTTAAAAAAGTCAATACCAGTTTTGCATTCTACACCATTGAGCAAACCATCTATCAATTTATTATATCCCCCAATAGGAATCCCTTGGTATTTATCATTAAAGTAGTTGTTATCAAAAACCATACGGACAGGTAAACGCTTAATGATGAACGCTGGAAGATCTTTACAATCACGTCCCCATTGCTTCTCTGTGTATTCTTTGATAAGCTTGTAAAATATGTCCTTCCCAACCAAACACATAGCTTGCTCCTCAAGGTTTTGAGGCTCGCGACCGCGAAGAGCTACATAAGCTTCAGCCTTTTGCTCATTAATTTTTGCAATCGCATCTGCAGGTGTCTGTACATCTGGCCACATGCGATTGAATGTATTCATATTGAATGGCAAATTATACAACTCACCTTTATAGTTCGCTATCGGACAATTGGTATATCGGTTAAACTCTACTATTGAATTTACAAAATCCCAAATCTCCTTATTGTTGGTGTGAAAAATATGCGCTCCATAAACATGAACATTAATGCCCTCTATTTCCTGACAATAGATATTGCCACCGAGATGCGGGCGCTTATCTATAACAAGACATTTTTTACCTTTTTGCTTAGCACGATACGCAAATGTGGCTCCAAAAAGACCGGAACCCACTATTAAATAATCATAGTAGGACATATTCTATGTTTTTATTATTTATTCCTATATGATTTGATAATATTATTTACTACCACCCTCTCAGAAGAAGATAAAACTACAAAATAGATTATTATCAAACCAACTATAAAATCGGATATTGTTACCAATATCAATCGTAAGACATCAATAGGAACAACAATATGAATCATTATGGGAATTAAGGGAATTAGAATGAGTACTGCTATACATGGCATACAAACCTCTTTAATATACTTTCCTAATCCAAAAGGAAACAATTGATTCAGTAATATCAAACAAGTGACCTGATTGAGTATTGAGAAAATAATCGTAAAGATAAATACTGATATAGAATCAAATCCATGATCAAGAGCAATCCAACAAACAGGCAACAAACATAAGTTAACACATGATGTAACAATTTGATATTTTTTTAACCTTCCGACCGCATAAGCTACTTGCGTGCAAGGAGTATTTAATGTGCAAACAAGTGAGTCTAACAAAACAAGTATAGTGAATATGTTGGTGTACTCAGGGACTACATTCCCTAGCCAGATATGAAGCAAATAGTTTAATTCTAGAATAACAGGTACCATAAGTATAGCCATGAGCGTAAAACACATTTTGGATTCCGTAAAGAATAGATTATATGTACGGCTATAATTTTTTTGAGCGTATGAATTCACAATCTGAGGACGAAAAGCCGTGGCTAAATTCGCTGAAAAGACATTAATTGCCCCATTTACCTGATACGCTATTCCACGAGCAGCATTGATTACAACTCCGAAAAAAGAATTAAGCAGCATATTTAGTCCTTGCCCTTTCAAAAGGAATGCAAATGTTCCTAATAAATTCCAACCAGAGAAAGACAAAAGTGACTTAAATAATACCTTATCAATCTGAAATTTAAATTTATATCTAAGTACTACACGTTTTGCATATGTGATGTAAGCTATCGTATCAAAAATTGTAATAAATAATAATAAGCAACCATATGTAATTAATTTATTGAATGGCAAATACGGTAGTGAGATAATTGCTATTAATTTAAATAACACATCAACAATACTGATAATTGCATAAAAGTCCATTCTTTCGTCAGCCATCAAAGCTCCCGTATATGGTATCTGTAGTATTACAAGAATCATTGAAAGAATAGAGGTCTGATATACTACATTAGCTGCCAATATAGCGTCATCGGGCATTACCATAATATTGTTTACATACCATAAGCCGAAAGATTCTAGAATAATGGCTAAACACGCAGCTAAAATAATATGTATTATCAGACCAGTTGAATATACCTTTTGATATCCTTTCTCATCATCTATTGAGCCCTCAAAGTTATAAAAGCGTTGCATACTAGAAGACAATGTCGCATTTAAGAATCCAAACATAGATACAAAACCTGCAACAACATTATATACACCATAATCATCAATACCAAGAATATTGAGAACCACTCTTGATGTATATAACGATACGAGTAAAACAAAAAGCATTCTAACATACAAGAATGCAGTATTTCTCGCAATTGTCTTATTATTAGAATTTTCCAAAATCTAGTACATTAATTATATCGGTTAGACTTCGGCAAACTGCACATATCTCATCTCATAATGCGATTATATATCCCTCACCCTTTGGAAAGAATTTATTTTAGTGTTTATCTTTGTAATGAATTACTATTGTGATATTTTAATTGGCAGAATATTAAAACATTTATTATTTTCTCCAGACCATCTTGTTGACGACGGTGACATAGCTCTGGATGATCTTGACCACTATGTTACTTACGTTCTCGCCCACATACACATCCACCGGAGTGCCGTCGTCGTGGTTGCGGTTCATGGCAATGGCGGTGTCGACGGCCTGGAGGAGGCTCTTCTCATCGATTCCGGCAAGGATGAACCCCGCATTGTCAAGGCTCTCGGGGCGCTCCGTGCTCGTGCGTATGCAGATGGCCGGGAATGGATGGCCCACAGAGGTGAAGAAGCTGCTCTCCTCTGGCAACGTGCCGGAGTCGGAGATTACGGCGGTGGCGTTCATCTGCAGGCAGTTGTAGTCGTGAAAGCCGAGAGGCTCGTGCCGTATAACCCGGCGGTCAAGCTGGAATCCACTCTGCTCCAACCGTTTGCGGCTGCGAGGATGGCAGCTGTAGAGTATCGGCATGTCGTACTTCTCCGCTATGGCGTTGATGGCGTTGAACAACGAGAGGAAGTTCTTCTCCGTGTCTATGTTCTCCTCGCGGTGGGCGCTCAGCAGTATGTATTTTCCTTTTTCAAGTCCGAGACGGGAGTGGATGTCGCTGCTCTCAATCTCTTTGAGGTTCTGGCGGAGCACTTCCGCCATGGGGGAGCCGGTGACATAGGTACGCTCCTTGGGCAGGCCGCAGTCGGCAAGGTAACGGCGGGCATGCTCCGAGTAGCAGAGGTTGACATCGGATATGATATCGACTATGCGGCGGTTGGTCTCCTCAGGCAGGCACTCGTCCTTACAGCGGTTGCCAGCCTCCATGTGGAAGATAGGTATGTGCAGACGCTTGGCCGGAATGGCGCTCAGGCATGAGTTGGTGTCGCCGAGTATGAGCATGGCATCCGGCCTGATTGCCGCCATGAGCTTGTACGAGCAGTTGATGATGTTGCCCACCGTCGCTCCGAGGTCATCGCCCACGGCATCCATATATACTTCTGGGTCGGCAAGCTTCAGGTCCTTGAAGAACACGCCATTAAGATTATAGTCGTAGTTCTGGCCTGTGTGGGCCAATATCACATCAAAATATTTGCGGCACTTGTTGATGGTGGCCGCCAAGCGGATTATCTCAGGGCGCGTGCCCACGATTATCAGCAGCTTGAGCCTGCCGTTGTCGGCAAACTTTATATCGGAATAGTCAGTTTTCATTTTACAGGATCAAAATAGGTATCGGGATGATTGGGGTCAAATATCTCGTTGCAGTACATCACTGTCACGAGGTCTTCGGTGTCGGAGAGGTTGATGATGTTGTGGGTGTAGCCGGGCAGCATGATGACAGACTGGATTTTATCTCCGCTCACCTCGTATTCAATCACCTCATCCGTCCCCTCCTTGCGCATCTGGATCAGGCCGTGGCCCTTCACCACGATGAACTGTTCCCACTTGCTGTTGTGCCAGTGCTGGCCCTTGGTTATACCCGGCTTGGAGATGTTGATGCTAACCTGCCCGCAGTTGGGCGTGTGGACCAGTTCGGTGAACGAGCCGCGGTTGTCGCTGTTCATTTTCAGGTCAAAAACGGCCTTGTCCTTGGGCAGATAGCTCAGGTAGGTTGAGAACAGCCGCTTGGCGAAGCTGTCGGCCGGAATCTCGGGTATCATCAGCGTCTGAGGCATCGCGGCAAACTGGTGCAGCTGATCCACGATCTCGCCGAGAGTGGCCTTGAAGGTCACTGGCACGTGGCAGTAGCGGCCATCAGGCCTCCCCACAGCCTCCACCCCGTCAAACTCGCAGTGGTGCTCCCTGCCCTGCAACGCGAAAACCATCTCGTCAACGAGGTCATCGATATAGAGCAGCTCAAGCTCCACAGCGGGGTCATTGACCTGTATGGGCAGCCCGTTGGCGATGTTGTTGCAGAATGTAGCGACCGCGGAGTTGTAGTTCGGACGGCACCATTTGCCGAACAGGTTCGGGAACCTATAGACCAGCACCCTGGCGCCTGTCTCTCTGGCGTAATCAAAAAACAGTTCTTCGCCCGCCTTCTTGCTCTCGCCGTAGGGATGGCCGGCATAGCGGCCTATCAGAGTGGCCTGTATGGAACTGCTCAGCATCACCGGGCACCTGTTGCCGTGCTTCTTGAGCGTGTCAAGCAGCGTGGACGCGAACCCGAAGTTGCCCTTGCGGAAATCCTCGGGATTTTCGGGGCGGTTCACCCCGGCGAGGTTGAACACGAAGTCCGCCTCCCTGCACCAGCTGTCAAGCTCCTCCGGCGCCGAGTCGAGGTCGTACTCAAAGACCTCATCAATCCGCACCGGATAGTTCCGGGCCTTGCCGTCCCTTATGTTTTTTAGCTGCGCGCAAAGGTTCCTTCCCACAAAACCCTTCGCGCCGGTTACCAATACTTTCATTACTGCACGAAGTTTCCGTTGCCGTTGAGCTCGTTCTGTATGTATTCCAAGGAAGCTATTTTATCCCTCGTTTCTCCCACCTTGAGCTGACGGGTGTTGTTGGAGTTGAACTCATCAATGGTGGCACGCTGGTCATCACCCTCCTTGAAATACTTGTCGTAATTGAGGTCGCGGTTATCGGCCGGAACGCGGTAAAAATTACCCATGTCCTCTGCCTTGGCGCACTCCTCCTTGGTAAGCAGAGTCTCGTACATTTTCTCGCCGTGGCGGATGCCGATCACCTTGATGTCTTCCTTCTTGCCGCCGAACAGCTCACAGACGGCCTCCGCCTGCGTCTGGATAGTGCAAGCCGGAGCTTTCTGCACCAGTATGTCGCCGTTCTGACCGTGCTCAAACGCGAAGAGGACAAGGTCAACGGCCTCGTCAAGGCTCATGATGAAACGGGTCATCGAGGGTTCGGTCACGGTAATCGGATTGCCGGAGCGGATCTGCTCTATCCACAAAGGAATCACAGAGCCGCGGGAGCACATCACATTGCCGTAGCGCGTGCAGCAGATCTTCGTCTTACCTGAATAACGGCTCTTGGCAACTGCGACTTTCTCCTCAATGGCCTTGGTGATGCCCATCGCGTTGATCGGGTATGCGGCCTTGTCGGTTGACAGACAGATAACCGCACCAACTCCGGCCTCAATAGCGGCTGTCAGCACATTGTCAGTGCCTATTACGTTGGTTTTGACCGCCTCCATCGGGAAGAACTCGCAGCTCGGCACCTGCTTCAGGGCCGCCGCGTGGAATATGTAGTCCACGCCGGGCATCACGTTCTTGCAGGACTGGAGGTTGCGCACATCGCCGATATAGAACTTTATCTTGTGGGCCACTTCCGGATAGCGCACCTGATACTCGTGGCGCATGTCGTCCTGTTTCTTCTCGTCGCGCGAGAATATGCGGATTTCTTTAATATCCGTGTTCAGAAACCTTCTGAGCACTGCATTGCCGAAACTGCCGGTACCCCCAGTTATCAGCAATGTCTTATCTTTAAAAATTGACATATTTATTTGGTTTTAATTTTTCTTTCAGAAATTTAGCGCATGTACTGCGGAGTAGCGATTCCCGACTATAATGAGGGTTGGGGCTGCCGGTTTGGCACTTTGCCCGGTTTTGTATAGACCCATTCGGGCACAACGATTGTGTTGTCTTGTCCGAGCCGGGCTATTTCGGCAACGAGTGGCAGCATTGAGGTGGAACATTCTCCGCGTTCAAGCAAATCCAGAGCGTAATCCACATATTCAATCAAAATCTCTCGTTCAATGACATCACGATAATTCCGATATTGGCCAATCAAAGCCGTAAGTTCGTCGGGAGAATAACTTCTTTTGCTATCAGGGTAAGTCTTGTCATCATCCACTTTTACCGGTAGCGAAAAAGTGAGCGACATGTTATCCAATTCGTTATTGTAAGTGGCAACACAATAGTCTATTTTCAGCTGTTCATCTTTGTTTGCCGCCTCACGCTTCAGCAACTCCCTTACAATCTGTCCCTCGTAAAAAAATGTTGTATGCTCTCGGCCATCCAATCCCCGCTTTTGATGGCGTATCGGCCAGCGACGATACAATCCATGAAGCTCGTCAATAGTCATGGCAGCCAAATCTGTGGTTGCAGGATCACATTCCGGCATCTTATAGAGGTCTTCGCACGACTGTATGGACTGTCGCGAAATCAACTCTTTCACCACCTTTTGCAACCGTGTAGCACATTGGCGTGAAAGCGAAATACGCTTGCTGTCAATAATGCTGGCTGCATAATCACCTACCTCCGATAATATTTGTCCGAGTGTAATAAGCTCAGCAGTAGGAGATGCAGCCGATACCTTGTAATTCAATATTCTTGATGGAAGAACAGACAGCATTTCAACAATTGAAAATTGGGAGATTAACCTATGATTTGGATGAAGTCCGGCTCAACCTCCACGGCCGCAGTTACAAGAGTGGGAAGCTCCACTATCAAACGCCGCTTTCTCATGCCCTTGACCGATAGCAAACGGCCCTCGTATTGATCAAGCATCCCGCCCACTATGCGCACTCGCTTGCCATACATCTTTTCCGTAAGTTCGCCCGGTTTATAATATATAAGTGAGTCGGTATTGCTGATTGCGAAAATAAACTTTTCCATCTCAGCCTCTCTCACCGTCATCGGCTCATTCTTAGTTTTGCCGAACAAATAGCGGTATTGAAGAGTGGGACACCGTTCTACAAACGGATCAAGAGTCTCTTTGGCCTCATGAACAAATAGCAAATCCTGTATAACCGGCACCTCCCGTCTCAGCTGACGGCCCCCGATGGTCATTATCATCTGGGTCATCGGAGTGAACGCCTCCAGACCGGCATTTGTCAAGTAATGTATGGCAAGTTCGTTAGAATTTCGGCGCTTCAAATCGCGCATCACAAACCATTGCTTTCCGGAAGTCTCCATATACATTTTGAAGAATTACAGGCAATTCTCCAAGTCCTGCTCATGCTCCGATATGTCTAAAGCACAAGCAGTTACCCACAAATTGTTATAAAAAAGAGGATTTCTAATGATTGGTGCACCCCTTTTAATCTCTATTATTCCAGTCACTGATTTACAATTGCTATTGCAAACTATAAATCATCAGTCTCTCCGTAAGAGACTTGCATTTGAGACTGCAAAATTACTCAATTAATTGGAAATAACAATACTTATAGTGATGAAATTTTTATTAGCCACATAAATTTTGGTCACTCGGATGAGTCTCGTAAAACAAATGTTTCACAAAATATTATTGAATATTTTGTCATTCGTTGTTACCCAACAGATTGAAATATCGTGCAAGTCTCTTACGGAGAGTCTGACAACGCAATAAAAACAACCGCGCACCAATCCTCATTATTTAATATTCCCGTCATCCATCATTCTGATGATGTCGCCGTTAGCTTTGTCAACCGATGACGAGTCAAGCGACTGCAGGTAAATAATAGTCGTTCGCTCCGAATCATGCCCCATAGCTTTGCTGATAGTTGACACCGACACATTATTTGAGTGTGCTATACTGGCCCAGGCATGACGGGCCACATACAATGTCAGTTTTGTCTCCAGCCCGAGCATTTCACCTACCTTTCGTATATTTCGGTTCACACGGTAATACGCATTCTCATACTGCCGCTCGTAATCACCATATTCATCAGTAATTATCGGTAGGAGAAAGGATGTTTCATTATTTCCGAAACTGTCAATCAAATTCCTTGTTGCCGGCTCTATTCTCACACTGAGATGCTGCTTCGTCTTGCTGCGCGAATAAGTCAACACACCGTTACTAATGTCCTTCTTTTTAAGAAAAGCTATGTCAATAAACGACATACCGCGAGTGTAAAAAGCAAACATAAACACCTTGCGTGCAAAATCAAGTGACGGATGGGCGGAGAGATCTATGTCCCGGATTCGTCGTATCGTGTCAAGTGCCACCGCTCGCTTCACTGTTTTATCAACGCCCATATACACATGTTTAAACAGATTGTGAGCCGTCTTAAAGTTCTGTTCTGTAGCACGGTTAAAAATAGTACGCAGATTGCGCATATAAAACGATGTGGAATTACGGCACAATCCACATTTCATCAAAAATTCCTCATATCCGAGAATAAATGTAGGAGTTACATCCTTCCAGTCCACTTCATTGCCCTGCGTGTATCGCAATATGCTATTCAGTGTGGCCTTAAAACGCTTTACCGCAGATCTCTTACCTATTTTCCTCATCTCTTCAATGAGCCTGCGCATGAACCAAACCACTCCCTCAGCAGTACGCGAATCATTAAATGCATTGACCACATCCTGCACCGTATATTTAAAGCCTTTAGCCTCAAACCCGGCAATCAATACTATTAGTCTTGTCAGGCATTCTTTAAGCGACTCGTTTACTGATACCAGATATTCGATTCTTTTGGCATCTGCCGTGGACGGAATAATTACTGAGTTGTGTTCCGCGTCCCATTCTTCATCGCATATATTGATATTTGGGTAAATGCGTTTTACCTGCCGCTGATGAATTATTTGAAAGAAAAGGACACCCTCCTTTCCTTCTCGGGCTGATGGATTGTATTTAAGTTTTATCGTTGCCATAGGTCAATTGTTGCGTTATCTTATTATAAGATACGGCAAAATGACGCATTCATGGCTACGATACCGCACATTTCAATGACTCGCAAACAATGCAAAAAAACACAAAGTCGCACCACTGCCTTGCAGTGTGCGACTCCTACCTTTGATTACAACAATCGTTTAAAGGTGTACTATCCTTCTGGCATCACGATTATCATCTTCCTCCTCCGAGTGCGTGATAAAGAGTTATGATACCGGCAATCTCGTCATAACGGCATTGCACCTCCAACTGCTGCGCTGCAAGCAAAGATTGCTGTGCCGTCAGCACCTCAAGGTAATTGGTCGGTGAATGGCGCATAAGCAACTCCGTCTTGACTACCGCATCCTCAAGCAACCCTGTCTGCTCCCTTACATATCCAAGGCGGTCACGGGCAGAAGAAATGTCATTGAGTGCATTATTCACCTCCTTGCCGGCATCGATGAGCAACTGATTGAAGTTAAGCAATGCAATTTTCCTCTCGGCCTCGGCTATCTTATAGTTTGCCCGAAGCTGTCCGCGGTTGAAAATTGGTTGAACAAGCTGACCTACGGCATTCAGCAGCCATTGACCGGGATTAACAATGACACCGCCGTTATTGGTAAATCCCACTGTGCCGCCAAGCGTCAGCGAGGGATAGAATGATGCCCGTGCTTCTCCCACGCCATAATGTGTGCGCGTCAACTCCATCTCTGCCGCACGCACATCCGGGCGGTTTGCCAGAAGCTGCACCGGCAGTCCGGTTGAAAAATTGTCCGTAAACGATATATTTTCAAAACTTCCTCTTACTATGTCGCATGGTGTCATGCCCAAAATAGCGCAAAGAGAATTCTCAATTTCCTTACGGCTTTTTTTCATTGCCGCAATATCCGCCTGAAGACCGGCTTTATTGGCTTTTGCCTGCAAAATTCCTGGCTCGTTTGCTCTGCCGGCATCTTTGAGCAGCTCCATTACTCTGATTGATTCTGTCCAGTTTGCGAGAGCAGTGTCTGCGATCTCAATCTGGCGGTCGAGCATCATAAGCGAATAATAAGATGTCGCTACAGTGGCTACAAGCTGTGTTTTTACTGCTTGCGCTCTTTCAGAAGCAGACACCGCGGTAGCTGCGGCTCCACGCTTTGCTGCTGTAAGACGGCCGAATATGTCAACCTCCCACGACGCGTTCGCCCCTATATTGCAGGTCTTGCTTGTCAAGCCGTCATATTTTGACACACTGCCATCAGCACCCAAATTTATTGAGGGGAAATATGCCAGCCGCGCCGCGCCCAACGATGCCATAGTCTGCTCGGTACGCAACTGTGCCACCTGATAATCGGTGTTGTGTACAAGGGCTGAGTCAATGAGGCTCTGCAAATATTTATCAGTAAACATCTCGCGCCAATCTATATTGGCAATGGATGTCGTGTCAAGGCCGGGACTCTCTATGCCGTAAAGATTTTCATCTACAGCAGTGACCGGCTGATATTTCTTATAGGCTCCGCAGGAACTAAGCATAATTCCTGCAAGAGCTGCAATTATAATTTTATTCTTCATTTTCTTTCTGTTTTTTGAGGCTGGCCACCCGTTCAAGTTCTGCAGTCATCGCCCAGTCAGGTTTCTGATGCTCCACGGGGCTAAAATGCTCCTGAATTTTCTGAAACACCATCCATAGCGACGGCACGAGAAACAGCAACGTGAGTGTGCCTACAATCATACCGCCCACGGCTCCCGTACCGAGTGTGGAATTGCCGTTAGCGCCCACTCCCGAGGCAAACATCAACGGAAGCATACCGAACACCATTGTCAGTGCCGTCATCAAAATTGGACGCAAACGCGCTTTTGCAGCACCGATGGCCGCCTGCTTGAGCGTCATGCCACTCTTGCGGCGTTCACCGGCATATTCAGTGATAAGTATTGCTGTCTTTGCAAGAAGTCCTATCAGCATGATAAGACCGGTTTGCAGGTAAATGTTGTTCTCAAGTCCAAACAATTTGGCAAAAAGGAAACTGCCCATCAGTCCGCACGGTATGGATATTATCACTACAAGCGGCATAACCAGACTCTCATACAGTCCGGCAAGAATCAAGAACACGAGCACGGTACACAAAGCGAATATCACCGTCACATTGTTTCCTGTAGATGCCTCTTCACGGCTGATACCGCCAAGCTCATAGCCATAGTTTCGCGGAAGCACTTTCTCCGCAGTTTCTGCAATAGCATTGAGCGCGTCACCTGAACTGTATCCGGGTGCAGCCGTACCGCTTATCGCTATTGAGTTATATAGGTTAAATCGCGACAACGACTGAGGTCCGTAGGTTTTGGTCAACGTGACGAACTGCGACAATGGAGCCATCTCGCCATTGCCCGTGCGCACATAAAAATGCTTTACTGATTCAGGGGTCACTCTTGTTGCGGGATCTGACTGAATCATAACGCGGTACAATTTGCCGAAACGGTTAAAGTTTGACACATATCCGCCACCGAAATATCCGGCCATGGTCGATAGTACCTGCGCCGGCGAAACGCCCGAACGCTCGCACTGCGCCGCATCAATATCCACCCAGAACTGTGGATATTTAGTATCAAAAGCCGAGTAAGCCATCGCAATCTCGGGACGGCTGTTCAGCTCGCCCACAAATTCATCTGCTATCCGTTTGAACTCATTTATGTCACCCCCTGCCCTGTCTTGAAGATAGAGGTCAAAACCGCTGCTCATACCATAACCGGGAATCATAGGCGGTGTAGCCACAAAGAAATCCGCATCAGGCATGGAATCGGCCATGGCATAAAGTTGTCCCATGATTGCCCCCACACTCTCATTTTCATCTTTTCGTTCATCCCAATGTTTGAGTGAAAAAAAGAATATGCCCGTTGACGGACCCGTTCCTGAAAACGAGAATCCGCTTACCCCGCCACGGTATTCAATACCCGCAATATTTGCGGTCTGGCGGTCTATATCCTGTATCACTTCACGTGTTCTAAACGCCGATGTGCCCGGCTTGGTGTTCAGAGACAGAATCACAGTGCCTGTATCTTCATCAGGCACAAAACCGGTAGGCGTGGTACGCATGAACCATACAAGCAAACCGATACCGGCAAACAGTACGGCAAAAGCTGCTACTGGACGGCGAACGAAAAACAGTACACCGTTTTTGTATCTCTCCAAAATGGCATTGAACGAGGCATTGTAAGCCTTGCGGACACGTGCGGAGAACCCTTTATCGCCATCAGCCGGCCGCATCATTAGCGCACAAAGTGCCGGCGAAAGTGTAAGAGCGTTAATCGCCGACAAGCCTACAGCCACCGCCATTGTTATACCAAATTGTTTGTAAAACGCGCCTGATGTACCTCCCATCATGGATGTAGGAATAAACACCGCCATGAAAATAATGGTTGACACCACAATTGCCGATGTTATGCCATTCATGGCATCGTTGGTCGCCATATACGATGATTTGTAACCGGCATCAAATTTTGACTGTACCGCTTCAACCACTATAATGGCATTATCCACCACCGTACCGATGGCAAGCACAAGAGCAAAGAGCGTAAGCAGGTTGATCGAGAACCCGGCTATAGCCATAAATCCAAACGTGCCGATTACCGACACGAATATAGCTATTGTCGGTATCATGGTTGCTTTGAAGTCCTGAAGGAAAATATAAACCACAAGAACCACCAGGACAATTGAAATCACAAGAGCCCATATTACCTCATGAATAGAGGCATAGAGGAAACGGTTTGTATCGCTCATGGTGACGAATTCCAATTCCTTGGGAAGGTCCTTTGAGCATTCGTCCAAGACTTTGTCAATCTCGTTGATTACCTGCGATGCATTGGAGCCGGCTGTCTGATACACTGAGAGCATTGATGAAGGCTGGCCGTTCAGAGTGCCGGTGAAATTGTAGTCCTCGTCTCCGAGTTCTATATCCGCCACATCTTTCAGCCTCAGGATTTCACCGTCAGGCAACGATTTCACAACTATATTGCCAAACTCTTCTACAGTTGAGAAGCGTCCGCGATACTTCATGGTATATACGTTGGCATTGTTATGGTTCTCGCCGAAAGAACCAGTGGCGGCCTCAATGTTCTGTCCCGCGAGCAATGCTGAAATATCGTCCGGGATAAGACGGTATTGAGCCATGCGGTCAGGTTTCAGCCACAGTCTCATGCTATATTGTGACCCGTAAAACATTACCTTACCCACACCCTGCACTCGCTTGAGCTGTGGCTCTACATTGATTTTCATGTAGTTGTTCAGAAACTGAGGGGTATAGCGTCCCTCAGGATCATACAGCGCGATGGTTTTAAGCTCCGCATTCTGCTGTTTTTCAGTCGTGATACCAATCTGTACCACTTCGGCAGGCAGAAGGCTTTGGGCAGTGGCGACACGGTTCTGCACATTGACAGCAGCCATGTCGGGGTTAGTGCCCTGCTTAAAATAAATCATGAGCGATGCATTACCGTCATTTGAGGCATCCGAAGTAATATATGTCATGCCTTCTACACCGTTTATCGCTTCTTCCAGCGGCACCACTACACTCTTCTGCACAGTTTCAGCATTCGCACCGGGATAACTTGCCCATACATTTACCGTTGGCGGCGCGATGTCGGGATATTGCTCTACCGGCAGAGTCATAAGTCCCACCATACCAAGAAGCATGATGGTTACTGATATTACGATTGACAGTATGGGTCGGTCAATAAAAAATTTAAGTTTCATTCCGCTGCGTTTCTTGTTTTGATTTCTTGTCCGTCGTGAAGTGTGCCAACGCCTTCGGTAACAATTTTGTCTCCGGCGTTAAGACCTGAGGTCACGATATAACTGTTGCCGTCGTCTATATGCAGCACTTCTATCTCCACTGATTCGGCCTTGCCGCCTACCACGCGGTAAACATATATCTTGTCCTGAATCTCATAGGTGGCGTTTCTGGGTATAACTATGGCATTGCGTTCGGTATGTGGCATCATAATGTTGCCGGTACTGCCGCTGAGCAACAGCCGTTCCGGATTATGGAACACAGCCTTTATCCTGACCGCACCTGTCTGCGGATTCACAATTCCGCTAAGTGTCTCTATCTTGCCGGTGTGTTGATACACGTTTCCGTCACTGAGTGACAGGGATACAACCGGAAACGATTCCAATGTCTTTGTCCGTGAACCGTACTTGCGCATAAGCCCCTGCAGCTCTTTTTCCGACATAGAGAAATAAACCCACATTTCCTCATTATCGCTCACCGAAGTAAGGGGCTGTGACATTTGAGGCGACACGAGTGTCCCCACTCGGTATGGCAACACTCCTACCGAACCTTTTACAGGGCTTTTAATTTCGGTATAGGACAAATTGTTTCGTGCGTCAATAAGCGCTGCTTTAGCCTGTTCCAAAGCCGCCTCGCTTGCTGTCAGTGTATTTTGTGCGGTTTGCAATTCATATTCAGAAATCACTTTCCCTTCATAAAGAGCTTTCTTGCTGTTGCGCTCAAGTCGTGCTGTGGCAACCTGACTTTCTGCCGCGCGGACATTGGCAGCCGCAATCCTCACTGCTGCCTGATATGGCACCTGATCTATCACAAACAGCAATTGACCGGCTTTGACCTCATCGCCTTCTTTCACACAAATACGTGTAAGCTTTCCCGAAATCTGAGGATAAATCTCAACATCCTGACGACCTTCTATGGTCGCCGAATACTTCTCTGTTATCGCTACAGAGTCTGTCGGCGAAACTGCCATAACAGGCAGTTCCCGTTGTTCTTCGCCATTCTGCCCGCTGTTGCAGCCCGCTGCGAGCAGCGAACAGAATATGGCTGTAAGCATAATTTTTTTGCACATATATGGTAAGATTGACTGTTATTTCAAAAAACGTCTGCAAAGTTACTCCAATTTTTTCTGCCGACACTTTTCATAATAATGCGATTTTCGACACTTTTCATAACAAATTTGACGCTACATACTGTTTTATTATTATTTTTGTTTCACAAATGATAATTAGGCATATTTAGCATGGAGCATATTTGTAAAATCGGGGAATCCCCGTTGTATGAAATTGACACAATACATGAAACAATGCCGCCGGTGTGGACTGTTGCCTACTGTCTTGAAGGATCCGCCTGCTTATCTGTGTTTTCAGATATACTCCCATTCACTAAAGGAAGCGGTGTGATAATAACCAATGACATGTTCCCGAATGTCTCGGACAGGACCCCTGATTTTAAAGCTTTCTATCTGATAATCGACCGCAACTTTGCCGAGAACGCCACCTACAATATGCCCAATGCTTTTTTTGATGCCATATATATCCAACCGGTTTTGAAAATAGACAGTATCGCGTTACCGTGGATAAGACTTATAAAGTCGGTCATTGGCACTGATGCCGGATACCGAAGCGAAATTATCTCGTCACTGCTGCATGGCTTTATTCTTGATTTTTTCAGCCAATGGGAAATAACCTATGGCAAGAGCACTCTGAACAAGGAACGCACTCATGCTGATAAAATCTGCTCGATATTCTACAATCTTGTCGCTGACAATTTCCGGGAACACCATGACACGGCATATTATGCTGACCGGCTAAACATCACTCCCAACTATCTGGCTATGCTGATACGGCAAATCTGCTTTGAAAGCCCCAAGGAAGCCATAAATCGACAATTGGTTTTGGAGATAAAGCACCTTCTCCGCACATCTTCGTTGTCAATAGAGCAGATTTCGCACCAACTCCATTTCAACACGCCCTCATACTTGTGCCGTTTTTTCCGCAAACACACCGGTATGTCACTCTCAGAATTCCGTAAACAGCAATTATAAACACAATAATCATGACACCTCAAATAATAGTTCACATGAGTACCACTATAGACGGTCGTATTGATTGTCCTGTAGTGGCACAACTCGGTTCTGACGAATATTATAAGGCTCTCGCATCATTTGAGCCAAGTTCCAAACTGACCGGCCGCGTCACGGCCGCCATAGAATGTCCCGCTGTAATTGGAGAAAAGCCAACTAAGGCAGTCACCGAATTGTTGCCGAAACAGCACCACGCAGCCATTGACAGCAACATTTATGAAATTATCGTTGACACCCATGGTCGCCTTGAATGGGGCAGCAACAATGTTGACGGCAATCCCGTATTGGTCATCATGAGCCAAAGCACTCCTGCTGAAACGCTCGTGGATCTTAATAAAAAAGGCATATCCTATATTGTAACCGGTAAAGACCAAATTGATCTGCTGGATGCAATGGAAACACTACACGACTCATTTGGCATTGAGCGGGTAGCCGTTGTAGGAGGCGGATGCATATGCGGCGGATTTCTTGCTGCCGGACTTGTTGATGAAGTAAGCCTCGTAATTGGTCCCGGCATAGATGGGCGCAAAGGTGAAGCATCCGTCTTTGACGGCATCGTAAAGTCAAACAACACTCCCTATCGCTTTCATCTTAAAGCCGTGGACAAAATAGGCGCCGACACTGTATGGCTACGCTACCATAAGCCCTACTGACCCGCTAATTGCCTCCCAGGCCCCGATCAGATTCTACTTACAGGCACAGAATTAGCATTGACTTAAGCGCATGCTTATCCTGTGGCTGTTTACCGGCTACAACTAATTCTAAAATATTTGCGGAATTTTTGCCGATTAGGTAATAATTGCTAATTTTGCGACATGATAGGTTATGCCGCCATTGTTGCACAACCTATTTCATACAGTTTAATTACTTCATTTTCAACTATGAAGCATCAGCATCTCAACAGCAATAAATTTTGCGGGTCCGCGCCTCCCGGTGCGGAAATGAGGTGCGCATAGTTTTTTCCCACCAACATTTTTTCAACCGCAGAAATGCTCCGACAGCCATTGGTGCGTCCTTACGTATCGCTATCCCGGCAGTCGGAACAGAGAGTTCTTTGACATGCTGGTGACAACTCCGGAGGAAGGCTTCCGGATGATGTTAAAATAATGTGATTAGTAAAATGAAGTAATAATTACCGGAGGGCTTTTCAGCTCTCCTTAAAACTGTATGAATATGAAACAAAAATCCCCAATATCCGTAGGTAAGATTCAATTCTATACCTACAACTGTGACCAGATAGATGATTTGGTATTCATTGAACAGTTCCCGTATGACAACCGCACCGATTTCTTGGTGAATCGGTCATTAGGAGGTGTGGCAGTGAAAATAGAGATTGAGAATGAGCGGTCCGGCAAGGGTGCCAGACGCAATGTTGCCTTTCAGCTTGTAGATGTCACCGCACGCTGTGAGGTGGCTGTAAAGAGCGCGAGAATCAGTCTAAGAGAGAGTGATTCTTTCAAAAATGAATATGTATATTTCCCCGCCAATTCATACGAAATAAAACCCGGGAATACATACAAACTGCTGGTCAGCGACCTCACCGCATCACAGACTCTGTATGAGCGAGTGTTCCATCTTTTTGACAAAGATTCGCTTCCGCATCCTGTAGATTGGTATGCGGTGTGCGATGCCGGCATCCGTTGCCCATGGGGTGATGAGCTGTACAAGACAGTAAAAGCCGAAGACTGTCAACAATATTATGTGAGATTCAATATCACACAGAAATTTGGCAGCATGTTACCCTCCATACTTCCACAACTGGAAATGAGGCTTTTCTATCCAAACGGACGGTACGTTGAAATAAATTTCAGCGAGCCGCAATATACTGACTCGGAACATTATAAATCCGGAGAACGGTTCGTGGAATTTCCATTCACAACCATTAGTGAATACAATGGAGTGTTCTATGCCGAATTGCTGTGCATGGAATACCCCATTGCCGGATTTGTATTTGACAGCAACGCCGACAACGACCAAGGCACATGGTCCGGGAAATATTTAAAGCCTCTTGAAGAATATTCACTTGAAGCTGCCGGCGCTCGATGGGCTGATGGCTGTGCCGAGGGTGATGAGTCTGCATCAGAAGAAGACGATAAATTCATTAAGCTTCTTGATGAGTTTATAAACTGTGGTAAAAGCTCTGAATCAGAAGATGAAGCTGCCGATGTCAACACCAATGCAAGCTGCGATATTGATGATTCCGACAAATCATCTGACGCTGATCATCAGAACATATTGCTGCCGTCATTGTTGGACCATCTGACAGGACTTCGTTCCGTGAAAGCGAAACTCACTGTTTACGAACGTGTTGTCCGATTCAACAAACTGCGTACTGAGAGCGGCTTGCCCACAACATCCGCACCCCTGCATGCCATGTTTCTTGGATCGCCCGGCACCGGGAAAACCACTGTGGCAAAAATGATGGGTATGATACTCCACCGTGCAGGTGTGCTGTCAAAAGGTCATGTCGTTGTACGTGAGCGTGCCACCCTGCTGGGCCAGAACTACAATTCCGAAGCTGAGAATACCATTGCCGCCATAAAGGAGGCTCAGGGAGGTATCCTACTGATTGATGAGGCATATCAGCTATACCAGCCCAATGATCCCCGCGACCCCGGGAAGTTTGTTATTGACACACTCCTCACTGCTTTGGCCGATGAAACCAACCGCGACTGGATGCTCGTCCTCGCCGGTTATCCCGACGATATGAAGCGGATGTTTGACATGAACCCGGGATTCAAATCAAGAATACCTGAGAGCAACATCTATCTTTTTGAAGATTTCACAGAAGAAGAGCTTGTTGAAATCGCTGAGAAATACTTTTCGCGATACCATTACAGCCTCTCGCCTGAAGCACGCGACACCCTTTGCACACGGCTAAGTAAAGATTACAAGAACCGTAAGAGAACTTTCGGAAATGCCCGTCATGTAATCAATCTTATTCAGACCGAAATCATCCCGGCCATGGCCGTCCGCGTCACAAACCATCCTGTAAGTGATCCAAACGCCCTGATTGAGATCAAAGCCGCCGATATACCTGACTTCATTGAGCCCATCCCTGACACTTCCCGGCCTATAGTGGGATTTGTCAAATAATCTTCGTTCAACAATTTCGGCCCGAGGCCATGTGAAGTGACCCCGATTTTTAGTTTAAAGAAAATCACAAAACACCTTTCCCTTTGCAATATGGGCATACTCTTCTGGCACATTCAACCGGATAATCCTTATTCGAATCAGAACCCCAATAAATCTCAACTTCATCAGAAGGAATGTCCTTTAATTCCTCACGCGATGGAGATAATGGTCCTAAATCTATGAATAGCCGGCCTTTACAGTAAGGGCATGATTTTTGTGTATCAGAATTTGGTATTTGTGAATCTTTATTTTGGGAAGGAAAAGACAAATTATGGTTATTAGATTTAGAAAACAATCGTTTTAATAATAAATATACCCCCATGATAAAAATAACTACAAGAATTATCTGACCGACAAAAATACTAAATGAAGAGGCATGAAAAATTTTACCGTGGTCCGATGGTGCCGCGTTAACATTGACAATAAAAATCGACAATAACGTATAAAGAGATAATATTCTTCTGCACATAGATATTGTAAAGTTTTCAGATTTTTTATAGAAGTTCTGACATCGATAGAAGGAAAAGCTTTCAGCAAAAATCGCTGTTGCTTTCTTTTCGTGGCCGAATTTTGCAGTACACTTTCGCACTGAGTACACTTTAAGTACACCTTGGAAATAATTAACCCCTTGAAAATCTATCGATTATCAAGGGGTTGGGGTGCCCAGAACAGGAGCATTAACTATGAATCGAAATGAATAGTGCTCATTTTTGAGTGAATGTCGTTATTTGTGTAAAATACTGTATTTCAACTGAATTAAACTAACTTGAATCAGTTCAAATTTCATTCAGACTCGAACTCGATTTGTTAAAATTCAAACTTCGCTGACAATTTGCTGACAAAAATTGTTGTATCTTTGTAGTGGCTTTAGAGCCTAAATATCAAGTAAGTAAACTAAGTTGAATTTAAATGAAACTCTCCAATGGCGACAATTAAACGCGCTTTATCAGCGAAGACAAATCCTTCGGGCAGGGCTGAAATCATGCTCCGAGTGTCCGTTTCCCATAGTGTATCACACCGTATCAAGAGCGGTCTCTTCATCAAGAAAGAGCTGTTCAAGGACAACAAATTCTCCAATCCCCGTGACCCGGAATTGAAGAAGGAAGTCCGCGATGTTCAGGATCGTCTTGACGAAATCGAGAAGTTCCTTATTCGTATCTGTGAGGACACGCCTCTCAATAAAGTGACGAAGGACTTTCTTCTCACCCAGCTGGACTTGTTCCTTAATCCCCCTGTGGAGGATGCGCCAGTGGCTCCCGAAGTCACCTTCTTCGACATATTCGAGGACTACATCACAAAGAAGAATATCTCCGAGTGGAGAATCAAGCATCTGCGCGTCCTCAAACGTGCGCTGATGCGATATGAACTCTATGTACGTGCAAACGGCAACCGCCGGTATAAAATCAAACTTGATGACTTCACTGTCGATGACGTGAACGACTTTGAGAAGTTCCTCCGCAACGAGCATAAGTTTTACAAGAAATATCCGAAGATTTATGAGGCTGTTCCGGCGGATACTCACTCCCAGCGCAAAAAGCCGAAGCCCCATCCCAAGGGCGACAATACCATCGTCGGTCTCTTCGGTTTGATGAGAGCCTTCTATCGCTGGTGCAGAGACCAGGAGCTTACCACTAACGATCCGTTTGCCAAATACAACGGAACGACAACAGAGGTGTACGGCACTCCCTACTACATCTCTCTTGAAGAGCGCGACAAGATTGCCGATTATGATCTCTCTGCAAATCCCTCACTGGAGGCACAGCGCGACATCTTCATCTTTCAGTGCCTTATCGGATGCCGTGTGTCTGACCTTATGGCTATGACTCCTGCAAGCATCATCAACGGAGCCATTGAGTATATGCCGCAAAAGACCAAAGGTGAGCGTCCTCAGGTCGTCCGTGTACCGCTAAATGCACGTGCAAAGGCTCTGGTAGAAAAATACGCCGGGCGCGATGATTTGAAAGGGAAACTGTTCCCGTTCATCAGCTCGCAGAAATACAATGTGGCTATCAAGAAGTTTTTCACCGTATGTGGAGTGGACCGCATGGTGACCGTTCTCAATCCGACAACAGGTGCGGAAGAGAAACGCCCTCTCAACGAAATTGCAAGCAGCCACCTCGCCCGACGCACATTCATCGGCAATCTCTACAAGAAAGTCAAAGACCCGAATCTCGTCGGCTCCCTCAGCGGCCACAAGGAAGGCAGCAAAGCCTTCGCCCGATACCGCGACATCGACGAAGATATGAAGAAAGAACTTGTCAACCTTCTTGACTGATTCGTGCTATCAAGGGATACAGTACTAAAATACAGCAGAATATTAACGGATTATTCGTAATTTTGCAAATATGAACGACCTTACCGTATCAAATATCGAAAGGCAGAACGTGTTAAATAACGACTATGCCCTTCAAGCCATCCAAGACAATTTGGATGTCAACGCTCTTCGTTTCCACGACCGACTGCTATTCACTACTAAAATGGTAGCAGATTTTTATGGCGTGGACGAGAGAACCATTAAGCGTTATATTCAAGAGCATGGCGATGAGCTTCGGGCTAATGGTTATTTTTTAAGTGAGGGTAACTCACTGAAAGAACTAAAGTTATATTTTGATAGGGACATTAATGTCCCTAAGTTTGCCCGTCAACTGGGAGTGTTTACTTTCCGGGCTTTCTTGAACATAGGAATGCTTCTCACTGAAAGCGAAAGAGCGAAGCAACTCCGTACTCGCATACTTGATATTGTCATAGCCACTATCAACGGACGCGCCGGAGGTGGTACCAAGTATATCAACTGGCGAGACCGCGATTATCTTCCTACTGCCATAAAGAGCGAGAATTACCGCAAGAACTTCACTCAGGCTGTGGGAAAGTACGTAGATGGACTTCCTACCTATAAGTATGAGCAGATAACCGATTTGATATATAAAGCCGTATTCCGGGAAAATGCCAAGGAGTATCGTGTTGTTCTTCGTTTGCAAAACGAGGAAAATGTGCGTCATACGCTCTATACCGAGGTATTACTTTGCATATCTTCATTTGAGAATGGAGTGGCTTACCAGATAGAAAGACAATATACGGAGAACGGTAATAAGCAACTCTCAATCGAAGAAGTAAGAGCAATCATCGACGATTTGGCGGCAGCACCGATGATGGAACCGTTTATCAATGATGCAAGGTCAAAAATGGCATCCCGTGACGTTGCGTTCCGCGACGCATGGCATGGTAATCTTGCTGAATATCTTAGAGCAGTCACTCCGGATGAGTTCGACCGTTTTATTGGAGATGCTTCAATCGACTTTGATAATATCCTTGAGGCTAACCGCGAAGTTCTCAAACGCCTAAAGCAAGCTGACGATGATGAAGAGTGAGGAATTGAAATACATCACTTATGATGAGGCTTTGGTGGTCTACACTAAAACTGTTGCCGCCAGCGGTGGCGGTCTTCAAGGTGTGAAAGACGAGGGCGGTATTCGCAAGGTTCTTGATTTCGTGCAGAACGACCTATATTATCCCACTTTCGTTGATAAGCTGACTTATCTGGTTTTTGGTCTATGCACCGGTCACTATTTCGAGGACTCTAACAAACGTGTTGCCTTGACTATCGGTGTATGGTTTCTTGTTCATAATGGTTACTACTGGCACGCATACAACTTCATGCAATGCATGGAAGCAATCATCTATCATGTCGCCGCCGGACGTATCGACAAAGATCTCCTCCAGCGCATCATCACCTGTTATATGTCAAACGAGGATTATCCCGAAGACCTCAAACTTGAAATCATCCACGCAATCGACGACCAACAAACCGGTTTTGATGAATGATTAGTGGAACATAATGGTAAAAGTTATTGTCTATCTCATCACCAAGAATAACTGAACCGTATCAGTTACATAGAGAATCAGAATCGTAATAATCCAATGTAGTCACCATTTTCGTATGTTCACGAAGATGGTGACTATGTTTTTGTATAAAAAATTAGAGTATAAGACCCTTTGTACTTATTACTATCAGGCGACTTTATACAAATTTCTACGTGGTGTAGAAGTTTTGAATTTGCAAAATCTTCGGCAGTATGTGGAAGATTTATTGAGTGAGGCTGGGAAAAGATTTATGGTAAATTCAATCAAGGATGAATGTGCAATTTGGTTCATGCTCATTGAGCAAATTAAGCCTTTATTTTGTTAATAGATGTAATCAATGTTTGTACTCACTATTACTCACAGAGGCAGACTATGTTTAACACTAAACCCCAGAGTATGGCAAAAATCCTACTTGTCAATCGCTCTCCACAAAATCTTGCGGCCGCGCTTGTAAGAAGTGGAGGGCATGAGCCTATCGAGGTTCTTTCGTTCAAGCACGGGCTTGAGGTAGCCCGAGACCTTCCCTATGATTCAATCGTCGTAGCGGAATACAAAAACAGCGATGGAGAGGCTCCTGAGTTTATGGAGAATCTGGAGAAGTCGGGTATTCATCACCGAGTTATCGTTCACTCCGACAAATGTGGCTACACCGAGTGGAATAGAGTACACAGGTACAAGTCATTCGCCACATATCTTCAGACTGCGGCTTTAGACCAGACCTTACTCGAATCCATCGACCTGTATCTTCCCGGACTCCGCAACCGAGAGTTGCTCCCCGGAAATCTTTTCCAGCAGCATGGAGAGGTCGCAGACAAAATAATGTGTGAGCTTGGAAAGGTGGCACCGCTCGATGTCAATGTCACTGTTTCCGGAGAATCGGGTCTTGGCAAGGAAAGAATAGCCAAGGCCGTTCACGAAAGGAGTGCAAGAAACAGAATGCCGATGTCATTTGTCCGACATGCAGATATGGAAATTGACCCATACTGTCAGACCTCCTGCGGGGAGTGCTTTCTCGAAAAATGCTTTCGTGAAAATCAAGGCGGGACACTGGCACTTATCGACCTCCCTCATTTCTGCCGTAAAGGACAGGCGGTTCTTTTGAACAAAATGCACGATCCGGAATGTAATGTTCGTCTCATAGCCACAGCGGATAAAAATCTGATGAAACGTAAGGTTGAGGCAGGAGACTTCAATTCAAATCTATGGTTCGAGTTGTCCGAGGGAATGATCGAGATCCCACCGCTTAGAGATTGTCCTGACAACATCGAGTGGCTTGCCAAGAAGCTGCTGGAACATTTCTGTGCAAAACACAATCGTCCGCAACTCATCATCACAAGCGATGCCCTGATGGTTCTCAAGGCATTTGCATGGCCCGGGAATGTGATGCAGTTAAATACCTTCTTAGTGCGGAAGGCCTCCAAGTGCGATTCAGGGGTAATCGATGCAGATGATGTGCTTGATTTAATCGAGGTTGAAGAGGTGCGACATGGCGAAAGCCAGTTAGACCGTTTTGTCCGGGTTCTTAAAACTTCGCCTTCAGTATCCATTGCCGCCAAGAGATTAGGCAAATCCGTAAGAACCATCTATAACTGGATGAAATCATACGGAGTTAATAGCAAAGGTATTCCGATAGCTAACAAGTCGCTTCAACGAAGCCTCTAATTCAAAAAAAATCACTAATTTTGCACTCGCAATCCATATTGTTGCGCAGCCATAGAGTTGGCTGATTGAAATTGACTTAAAGTCATAACATAATTTCCGTTCGAGTTTTCTTATAAATCTGGTAAATTTAATAGAACAAGCTTGACGTGAAGATTATGCTATGCTTCCAGCATAGCGTATGTCCATTCTTCACATTAAGTTGTTCGCAGGCAATTCCAGAGCCTTTAAGAAACGAAATGTGATTAAGGGCATACGCTTTTTTTCGTCCGTGAGGATATGAAATTATAAAAAAATTCTTAAATCTGATACTAAGCACTGAACTTTTCCAACCCCCATTTTCGGCTATTTTTACTGCAAAACTGCAATGAGTGTGCAATTATTGCACTTTTCAACATGAGCCTAAAATAAAATTTTAAGGCTTTATTTCATTATGCCACAACCATTTAGACGGCGGCGGTAAAAATATTTCATTTTTCGTGGCAACATTCTTGGTTATACTTGCAAACGAGGGACATTCCTCAAAATTCAAATAAAAGCAATTGTATAACTTCTAAAAATTGTAGCCCCGATATGGACCTTTTCGCCCTTACCGAGACCCAATTCATCCGCGAGTTGATTGCTCGCCAAAACGAGAACCTTCACATCTCGTACAAAGACTTCGTAATGCAGGTATATGACCTGTGCCGTAACAAACAGGAAAAAGGCTTTGCCGTCAGTGCCCTACTCGTGGTAGAGGTTGAAATCTCAGCCCTCCAGACCGCCACCCAGCGCGAAGATGTTAACAACGCACTGGTATCTTTCATCAACAAGGCACTCCACTTCGTCCGCAACACCATCTCCCACTATAAGGAAGTGGACTTCGTTCCCACCAGTGAAGATGACATGATTGAAAAGATCGGTCTGAACTGGCAAGCTAACAAATCCGCTCTCATTGAGATAGGCTATGCATTCAAAGTTGCCAAATGCTTTGGTGCCAACGTCAGCGCAAGAGAGATAATCCTGAAGCTCGCCAAACTCTTCAAAGTAGATATGGCAGAAAACTACATTTACAAGAAATACTACGACATGAAGACCCGCGAAAACAACCGTCGCACCTACTTCATCGACGATCTTGGTGACAAACTCAATGACCACATGGACAACGAGGACACCAAAGATGACAAGAAGATAGTAGAAGAACCTTCGATGTCCAGCCACTAATATCCAAATTTGAATCAACAGAATATATTATTCATACTTATTTTGTTCCGCTGTCATTGTGAAATGACCATAAATTTGTCATGATTTCATACGTGGAAAAACCCGACCACTCGTGAGAATGGTCGGGTTTGTTGCGTATATATGTTTAGTAATTACGCTTTTTCAAGAGGTGGCAAAGTATCGGATCATTCTTTATTCGCTCAATCTCATTTGCGACGATGTCCTTAACATCCTGCTTTACCTGAGAGTAGTTTCTCTGTATTTCAGCTCTCATCTTGGACTTATCTTCGGTTTCATCCTTGAAGTCCGTAATCAGAGGGATTGGCTCATAGGTCTCTTCTTCCTCGGCAACCTTGTCAGCATCAACGACAATCTCGGCATGAAAAATCTTCTGCTGGATGCGCTCCCCGAAGTTGTCGGATACGGCTCCAACAAACATACCCTGTGTGAGTGTCGATATTTTGCTTGCCGGAATAAGGGCATCGAGTTGAGTGTTGAAGGTTCGATTGGTGTCCTGATGTGTGAAAGTCACAGACCTGCGTTCCTGTAATATTTTACCAAACCGCTCAGAAAGGTTCTTGGCAGTTTCGCCTACAACCTGACCGGAGAAGATGTTGCCGACGGTATTCATCACAACGGCGGCTTCCTTGTCGCCATAATCGCGTTTCAACTGAGAGAAGTCCTGAAAGCCGAGACAAACGGCTACCTTATTGCTTCGTGCCGTGGCAATGAGATTATCGAGACCCTTGAAATATATGGTTGGCAATTCATCTATGATAACGCCGGACTTTAACATACCTTTCTTGTTGATAAGCTTCACAATTCTGGAATTGTAAAGGCCCAATGCGGCACCATAGATATTCTGGCGGTCGGGGTTGTTGCCGACACACAGAATCTTCGGTTCTTTGGGATTGTTGATGTCAAGAGTGAAATCGTCACCAGTCATTATCCAATAGAGTTGTGGAGAAATCATGCGGGAAAGCGGTATCTTTGCCGAGGCAATCTGACCAGCCAACTGTTCAGCGGCACCTCCCTCCCATGCGTCGATAAACGGCGACAGGTAGTTTTCCAATTCCGGATATGATGTAAGTATCGGAAAGATGTCTTCATATCTGCGACAAAGGAACTCAATGGCATGGGGAAAGGTACAGTATTTGCCGTCCTGATATATTTTCAGGAAGTATATGATAGCGGCAAACAACACAATCGGAGATTCGACGAAGAAATCACCCTGCTTTTGAATCCACGTGCGGTTAAGGTTCATCATGATAGTATATGCTGATTCATAAGCATCTGCAATATCAGTCATGAATTTTGGATGTATCGGATTACAGCGATGTGAGTGTTCCGGATCATCGAAGTTGATGACATAGAAATCTGGTTTGGCGCCCTGGTATCCATCTGAATGTCTGGTCATGTGATTGTACGCAATTGTCGATAAATCAGGGTGTTTGTAATCGTAGATATAGAGGCCAAAGCCCTTCTCTATCTGCTGTTTAATGAAATTATTTACAACTGCGTAGGACTTGCCGGAACCCGGAGTGCCAAGTACGATTGTGGCTCTAAACGGGTTTACCACATTGATCCAGCCATTACGCCATTTCTTTTTGTAAAAGAAACGAGTGGGCAGATTAACAGAGTATTCGTTGTCCATAAGTTTTGTTTCTTGCTGAAAGGACTCGTTTTCATTATTGAAACGGTCATCCATATTGTTGAACTTCAGCATACGTCCCATATAGACTCCGGCAATCAAAAGCACAATGTAGCCTATGATTGAGGTTGCAATATACATAATCGCGTACCCCTGTGCCGGCATCCACCAGTTTAAGAAAAACAATGCGGAGCCGATAGACAGCAGAATCCATATTTGTTTCCACTGTATCTTGGGGTCTTTGAGACCTCTTGTGCCGAAGCATGAAATGGCAAGAAGCAACAATGCCCACCACTTGGCAGCCCATACGTTGGCAAACAGGCCTCCGGCTTCATTGAGGTTCTGAAGTATTTTCATTGTCTGAGGATGGAACTCCCATCCTGATACCAGTTGAGGCGAAAACCAGTATAGGTTCGCCACTACGAGAATAAAACCTATGCCACGGGTTAAATCCATGACTTTAGCTAATCCTCTTAAATCGTCTTCTTGTTGTGACATATAGTTTTGAGGGATTAAATTGAAAATTAAAGTTTGGGGCCACGGCGTTTCTTCTTTTTACGTCGTTGCATTTCATGATAGAATGCCTCTTCCTGTGCATCATAACCCGGACCCACACTGAACAATCCGCCGAGACCATCGAATAGATTGGTGTCATTATCATAACCGTTTGAATGAGCATGACCACTCTGATTCTGATAGTTGGATTGGCTCGATGCTTGAGAGTTTGCGCTTTGGGAGTGTCCGTTTTGAGTCTGACTGTTGTCATTATGATGCGTCTGATGGGTATCGGCATTGTGGGTGTGAGCACTGTCTGGAGTGACAATAGCAGGCTTTTCAGCCGGATTGTTAAACCACCTTTCAAGGCTGTTGGCTGAGAAGTCTTTGCCGAGTCTGGAGCCATTGAGAACGGTCTTTGTGGTATGGTCGATATATGTTGCTCCATATATGCGACCGTCCTCTGTATAGCGTAGAACAAGGTCGATGTTCTTCTCTCTGAGTCTGGCGATGAAATCATCTTTTCCTGATGATTGTGCCATAACTTCTGCAACCGCTTTTTTCGTTGGTCTTACATCAATCTTGTCCACCGCTTTCTCAAACCGGCTATCAATAGCGGTACGACTGGCGAACTTGCCAAGTCGGGACGCTTTGAACGGAGAGGCAATGACATTGCCGTTATCGTCAGTTGCGAAATACACCAGACCGTGATACTCGCGTCCGTTAACTCTACCATCTGTCTGCTCACACTTGATATTATACAAACCGAGTATGGCATTGTACTCGCCCATAGTTTGGAACTTGTAGCGCATACCCACCATTTTGACTGTATTGACGACCTGTCGCTTTATGTCGCCATTGGGATCAACTTTAGTAATCGGCATATCGGGAGTTATCTTCTGATGCTCGGCGGTATGCAGCCCATACTTCCGTTCAAGTTCTCGGGTAATCTCCTTACTGCGATAATAGTTGTTCTTGGTGGAAATGGCAGTTCCATCCTGCCTGACGCGGAGTGCCACTATATGTATATGGTGGCGGTCAATATCTTCGTGCTTCACTATTAGGTATGGCATATCTCCGAATCCCATCTTCTCCATATACTCATGAGCGAGCTGCGTATATTGAGCCTCGCTCAGTTTATCATCGGGATGTGGATTGAGGGAAATGTGCATCATTGTCTTTTCCGCCTTACAGGATTGTGGCATCCAGAGTTTGAAGTCCTCGAATGCCCGGCGGATGTCAATGTTGCCGGAGCCGTCATTATAGATTTTATTGGTGTCAAGCACCCTACCTTTCTCCTTGTTTATCTTTTCGGCGTTGTATGCCAATGCACCATATACAGAGGAACCTACTGAGATTTTAGCGACCATCGCTCATCGAACATCTTTGCGAGAGCGACAATCTCGCGGTTGGTTTTAACAAGTTCAATCGTATGTGCCTCCAGTTTGGCAAGCACTGCCATAGCTTTCTTTTCAGTGAAATTCTCGCGCAGCGTCTTCAACAGAAGGTCGTAGTCTATGGCAACAGTCCGATAATGGGAGTTGAGAGCAGATAGTTTGTCGATGAAAATACGGGTATTCTCATCGACAACGAACACCTTGAAAGGCTTACCAAAAATCTGCATTTTTATAAAAGCAGATAATGAGGCGATGCCTGATTTATCGTGCATTGACAAGAGCAATGCTTGTTCCGATGCCGAGAAGTTCACGGAACATCGGAAGGCCGTGGGGTCAATCTTAGGGTGACGCCCGGATTTATTAAAATTCTGTTTCATAAAAAAACGGGGATTAAGTGGTTTTTGAAAAAATGGTGTATGACTGCACCGCAGGTTTTCTTTGGCGATTACGACTTTGGAGTAATCGCAGGCTCCATGCACATGGCAAGGGTTTTCTGCTGCAAATTGCATTTCATGCAGCAGAAAGCATACCTTGCTATGTTCTTGTGGACATCTATCTTGTGATACCGGGGCGGAAGTCTGAGAGTTTGTTCCGATAATGGGAAATCCAGTACATCAAGACAGAAAATATCAACATCCGGTGCCGGTCTTTACCTGATATTATATTATGGTGTCGCCGAAAAACAGATGCTTGGAGTCTGTCGGATCGCGTCTGGGCGCGTCCTTGCCTTGATTGAATAACATAGAAACCACAGGCAAAAGTTTTTTCTTTGTAAAAAAGTTGGGAAATGTTGGGAAAAATTTCGGAAATATTGGGAAGTGACTGATAATCAGAAATCTTTTTACAAACACTCATCGTTATACTTGCACAAAGGCTCACTTGATGAGACCTATGGATGAACATTCATTCAAACCTGAATATGTAAATCCGAATGCAGATACATTTGTGTGTAAATGTGTATGTGTGTAGAAGCATTCAGAAATATGTATGAGGGTACAAAAGGATGAACAGACATTCCCACATTCAGAGAGATGATGAAACACTCATTTAATTATACATCCATTTATCCATCCCTGTATGTGTTCAAATGTCTTGACATCTACTTAAATGAATGAATGTGCATACTTTCATTCCTTCATTTGAATGTCGGAATACATCTACATTCATGTGTATGACCATGTGTATAGCCATGTGTATGACCATGTGTATGACCATGTGTATGGATATGTGTATGAACATGTGTATGAATACTTGTTCAGATTCCGATTGAGCCTCCTGACATACCTTCTGCGATATGACATAAGCCGGTCTCGATGCAGAAGATGAGTTGACCCGGACACGGTTATCAAGCCGGGCAACGCCAGTGGCAAATGTTGCCGACACTTCACCAACCAAATTTATTAAAACTATGAGCGACCCTGTATTTGTCGCCTTCGCCACCCAGAAAGGTGGCGCGGGCAAATCGACTCTGACCACTCTCGTCGCAAGTTACTTATACTACGTCGAAGGAGTCGAGGTCGCGGCGATGGACTGTGACAGCACACAGCATTCACTCAATGTCTATCGTGAGCACGACCTACTGGTCACAAAAGAGAACCCGTTTTTGAAAAGGGCGATGCGCCGGTTCTATGAGAAGTTCCGCAAAAGACCCTACAAGATTCTTCTGGTTCATCCGTCTGAGGCGTATAAGGTGGCGCAGCAGCATATTGATGAGGGGAACACCCCGGCGGTTGTATTTTTCGACATAACCGGAACCATCAATGACCGTGCAACCGTAAACCTGATTGCAAACATGGACTATGTATTTGTCCCCATAACTACCGAGACAGGAGAAATGGCAAGTTCCATAACTTTCGCCAGTCACGTCAACAACAGGATGATCACCACAGGAGAAACCCACATAAAGGGGCTACATCTGATTTGGAACAAAATCAGAACCCGTGAGAAGACAAGACTCTGCGAGATAATCGACAGATATATTGCAAAACTTGGGCTTGATTCTCTTGATACCGTCCTCGTCAAAAGCGACAAGTTTGAGAAAGACGGCCATGAGATAGGCAATAGTGGAGTATTCCGTTCCACACTGCTGCCGCCGGACAAACGATTGCTAAAAGGTAGCAATCTTCCGGAACTCGTTGCCGAAATACGTAAAATCATAAATGTGTAAGCCTATGGCAAAACGAGAAGAATGTCATTTTGACAGCGACAATTTCATCGAAAGTGTACGTGAAGATGCTGTCCCCGGTTATCATACCGCAAATGATTCCGTAAATACCGCTCCTCCTGAGAGTGACAAGCCTCCCAAGAAGGCAACAAAGAAAGCAGAAGTTGCGGATGAGCCACCGGAGATGATGAATGACTGGTTCGACCCCGATGAAATTGATGCTATCGAAAAATACCAGTCACTCAATATGACCGATTCTGAAATTGAGTTTATCAAGGACTTCATTGTAAACAACAATTTCCGTCAGGTCACCCAAAAGGGCCGACAGGTCATGATCCGCGAAAGGCACCGCAAGAGAATAAAAGCCATTCTCGAAATGCTCGGCGAAGATGCCAATATGGCGACGTATATCGACAATGTTCTGACTGAGCACTTTAAGCACTACTACAAAATCATCATGGGTATAGCTAAGAAATGCCCTCCAAAACTCTAAAACAATATGGTACATACTAAATTCTGTGACCTACGCACTTGCAATAAGGTCTCTGGGGAAGTCTGCACCGACACCCCCGACAAAGAGAAAGTCTCGGCTTACACCGAGGATTTTCTCACCCCTGCCGACGTAGGTGCCCGTAAAGGCATCTTCGTACCCCGGGAACTTGTTAACAAACTCCTGAAACTGGTAAAACTTTATGACATCGAGGGTCTGACAGTTGGAGCTTACGTTACAAGTATTCTGGTCAAACACCTCTGCGAGAACCGAGATATAATCAATGAACTCACTGCCGAAGGCGAAAAAACTGTAATACTATGAGTGTAGCCGATTATCGCAAGAAGTTCATAGAACCTCGCACCCTGAATTTGCCCTACTACCAGTGTAATCTGGTTGGCGTCGATCCCAAACTTCACAACCTCATAAAGTTGGCAACAGCCAACACCGGTCTGACTATCGGTGGGTTCGTCAACAATGTTCTGATGGATCACTTCAAGAAGAATAAGCCGGACTTCCTCGGGCATCTCGAAGAACTTTTCTCAATCTTCAACGATAATCTCGAATGCCTATGACCGGAATATCATTGATTCTGCTGGGAACTGTGGCATTGTCAAATGTCGGTCTTCTCTTTTATCTGCTCAACGACCGCAATAAGAAGTTGATGGGCAACGATAAGCCTGTGAGCAATCCGGAACAGAACAAAGAAGAAGCCAATAATGAGCCTAAATCTGAAACTGCCTCAAAACCCCGTGTTGGCAAAAGTAGGACTGTCATAGACAGCAACATCGAGGAGTACATTCAGGAACAGGTTAATTCCAGAGTAAAGGAAGAAATCAGGCAGCTTAAAGAGAGTATGCTCGGGGATGTAAGGCCGGAAGATGTGGAATTTAAGGAATCCACCGAAAAGCCGACAACTGAAGAAGAGGTGTTTACACCCCATGCCCGAATGACCAAAGAGGAAGAAGTCAAGGCATTTGAAGATGTTCGCATCAATGATGTTGACGGAGACATGGTATCTGCACCGTCTGCTACCGGTAGTTCCTTCGATGAAATTGAAGAGGCTCTCAAAACTGCTGAAAATCCCAATGCTACACCTGAGGAGAAGGCAAAAGCCGGAGACATATTCGATAAACTCATGGATACTAACCTTATGGATAAAATCGCAACTGACGATGAAATCTTAAAAGGCGTAAAAGCCTGTGTATCCGAAAGTATTCGTGTCTCATTCACTGAAAAAGAGCCGAGGAAAGTCAAGGCTGTTATCAAGAATAAGACCACAATCCTTTTCCCAAAGGATGACGATGAGTTTAATCCCGAAGATGTCTTTAATCTCTGAGTCCATCGCTAAAACAATAAGTTTGCAAAACCACTAATCCACGTCCGAAAGGGTAAAAAATCCAACCCCAATTTTCTAAACCCGAAGTGTGGGCTGCTCCCGGTTGCGGAGCGGTCGGGGGCTGCCCGTGCTTCACAAACTGAAACAAGAACATGAAAAAGACTTTTAAGAATCTCAAAAACAAGTATCTCATTTTCAAGTGCCGCCTTATGGTGGCTCTCATCGCCGGACTTCTCGGCGGGCTTCGTGCCGCTGCCGCCGGCAACGGTCTGAGCGGCATCAACGAGGCTACCTCTATGGTGACATCGTATTTCGACCCAGGGACGAAACTCATATACGCCATCGGCGCTGTTGTCGGTCTCATCGGCGGCGTCAAGGTCTATTCCAAGTGGTCGAGCGGTGATCCCGATACCACAAAGACTGCCGCCTCGTGGTTCGGAGCGTGTATCTTCCTGATTGTGGCCGCTACAATTCTCCGCTCGTTCTTCCTCTAATCATCTGAGCCAATGGCCGAATATGCTATCAACAAGGGCATAGGACGGTCGGTAGAGTACAAGGGTCTGAAGGCGCAGTATCTATTCATCTTTGCCGGGGGCTTGCTCGCCCTGTTCGTGGTGTTCGTCATCATGTATATCGCCGGCCTGTCCCAATGGATCTGCATAGGATTTGGTGTTACTGCCGCCTCAGTCCTTGTCTGGCTCACCTTCCACCTCAATGCCAAGTACGGGCAATACGGTCTGATGAAACTCGGCGCGGTCAAGTACCGGCCCCGCTACATCATCAACCGTCTGCGCCTTAACCGCCTAATCAGATACAGGAAGAAATGAGAAATATACTGAAAGCCACAACACTGGAATCCAAACTGCCACTGCTTGCCGTTGAACACGGCTGTATAATCAGTAAAGACGCTGACATCACGGTTGCCTTCGAGGTAAGCCTGCCGGAACTGTTTACAGTGACATCTGCCGAATATGAAGCCATGCACGGAGCATGGTGCAAAGCAATCAAGGTATTGCCACACTATTCGGTGGTGCATAAGCAGGACTGGTTCTGCTCGGAGAAATATCAGCCGGAATTACAAAAGGATGATTTATCCTTTTTGGATAGGAGTTTTGAACGTCACTTCAACGAGCGTCCATATCTCGCCCACAGATGCTACCTCTTCCTTACCAAGACAACGAAGGAACGGGCACGTCAGCAGAGCAACTTCTCAACCCTTTGCCGTGGTCGAATTACCCCGAAGGAACTCAATCACGAAATGGTTATCAAGTTTATGGAGTCGGTGGAACAGTTCGAGCGTATCATCAACGACACCGGTTATATCAAGCTGCGTCGCCTCTCTGATGATGAGTTGGTAGGTACTGAAAAGGAATCGGGATTGATCGAGAAGTATCTCTCGTTAACGATGGATGATGTTACCTGCTTGGAGGACATGGACCTCGATGCCCGTCAGATGCGGATTGGAGACAAAATGCTCTGTCTGCATACGCTGTCCGACACCGATGACCTTCCCGCAAAGGTCAGTACCGATAACCGTTATGAGCGGTTATCGACTGACCGGAGCGACTGCCGCCTCTCGTTTGCAAGTCCTATCGGGTTGCTGTTACCCTGCAACCACATAGTCAACCAGTATGTGCTGATTGACGACCATAATGAGAACTTGGCAAGATTTGAGAAGACTGCCCGCAATATGAACTCGTTGAGCCGCTACTCACGCTCAAACGCAATTAACAAAGAGTGGATTGACCGCTATCTCAACGAGGCTCACTCATACGGTCTTACCTCCGTCCGCTGCCATGTCAACATCATGGCATGGAGCGATGACACCGAGGAACTGCGGCGCATCAAGAATGATGTCGGCGGCCAGTTGGCGACAATGGGTTGTATGCCACGGCACAACACCATCGACTGCCCTACACTGTTCTGGTCGGCAATGCCCGGCAATGAGGCTGACTTCCCTGCCGAGGAAAGTTTCTACACTTTCATCGAGCCTGCCGTGTGCTTCTTCACTGCCGAGACAAATTACCGCAGTAGCCTGTCACCATTCGGCATCAAAATGGTTGACCGCCTTACAGGTAAGCCTATCCACTTGGATATTAGCGATGAACCGATGAAGAAAGGTATTACTACTAACCGCAATAAGTTCATTCTCGGTCCCTCAGGTTCAGGCAAGTCATTCTTCACCAACCATTTTGTCCGCCAATATTATGAACAGGGAGCGCATATCCTGCTTATTGACACCGGCAACTCTTACGAAGGACTTTGCAATCTGATTCATAATAAGACGCATGGCGAGGATGGTGTCTATTACACCTACACCGAGGACAGCCCGATTTCATTCAATCCTTTCTACACCGATGACGGAGTCTTCGATGTGGAGAAGAAAGATTCAATTAAGACGCTGCTCCTGACACTCTGGAAGTCAGAGGACGACAGGGTGAGCAAGACCGAAAGCGGTGAATTAGGCTCGGCGTTGTCGATGTTCCTTGAAAAAATGGCTAAGGATAAGGACATAGTTCCGTGCTTCGACTCGTTCTATGAGTTTATGCGTGACGAGTATCGCGCTGAAATGGCGCAACGTCCTATCCCCATCTATAAGCAGGATTTCGACATCGACAACTTTCTGACTACACTGCGGCAGTATTACCACGGAGGCCGTTTTGACTTCCTGCTGAACTCCAAAGAGAACATCGACTTGCTCGGTAAACGCTTCATTGTCTTTGAAATAGACAGTATCAAGGATAATAAGGAACTTTTTCCTGTGGTGACAATCATCATCATGGAGGCTTTCATCAACAAGATGCGAAGGCTCAAAGGTATCCGGAAAGTACTTATCTGTGAGGAGGCTTGGAAGGCTCTTTCTTCGGCTAACATGGCGGAGTATATGAAGTACCTCTATAAGACTGTGCGTAAATACTTTGGCGAGGCTGTGGTGGTAACACAGGAGGTAGATGATATAATCTCCAGTCCTATCGTGAAAGAGACTATCATCAACAACTCCGACTGTAAAATCCTGCTCGACCAGCGCAAGTATATGAATCGCTTCGACCAGATTCAGGAGCTGCTCGGTCTGACCGACAAGGAGAAGTCGCAGATACTCAGTATCAATATGGCGAACAATCCCAACCGGCTCTACAAAGAGGTATGGATTGGTCTCGGCGGCACACAGTCAGCGGTGTATGCCACGGAGGTTTCTACCGAAGAATATCTCTGCTACACCACCGAGGAAACGGAGAAGATTCAGGTACTCAACAGAGCTGCCCAACTCGGTGGCAGCGTCGAGTCCGCTATCCGGTTGCTCGCCAACGAAAGAAGGGAGGGTGCGACATGAAAATCCCAAAAGCGTTTCACCCGATTCTCGGAGTGCTGATAGGATTTATCCTGTTCCTTGTCGGAATTGCAATCCTGACGATAGTATTTGTCGGAGTGGTCAAGGCCGCAAATTATGCCGCGCCTTACTTTGCCGAGGTTGTCCAAGGCTTCCATTTGCTAATCCATAGAATATTGTCGCTATGAAAATTGCAATAACCATTGTGAAGGTGCTTATGGCAATCACTTTCGGACTGATTGCCGGACTTGCAGTGCTGCTCATATTGCCACTGCTGTTCACCTTCGCACTAATCAAAATCATAGGTGGCGCAGCTGCCTCAATTCGATAACCACAAAATCCAACGTAAAAAATGAGACAATTAAAATTTCTATTTCCCTTCATTGCCCTGTGCCTCATGTTAGGCACGGGCAGAGCTTCCGCCCAGTGGACAGTAATCGACCCGTCCAACATCGCACAGAGCATCGTAAATTCTTCAAAGTCACTCGTTCAGGAGTCAACGACCGCCACGAATATGGTCAACAACTTCAAGGAGACGGTAAAGATTTACCAGCAGGCGAAGAAGTATTACGACGCTCTCCAATCGGTCAACAATCTCGTCCGCGATGCCCGCAAGGTGCAGCAGACAGTCCTGATGCTCGGCGACATCTCCGGCTACTACGTAAACAACTTCAAGAAGATGCTGACCGACCCCAATTTCACAAGTGCGGAGTTGTCGGCAATCGCCTCCGGCTATACGAGGATACTCGAAGAAGCCAACGGCGTACTCGGTGATCTGAAACAGGTGGTCAATATCACGACACTCTCCATGACCGACAAGGACAGAATGGACGTGGTCGATGACTGCTACAAGGAGATGAAGCGTCTGAAGAACCTGACGGCATACTTCACAAACAAGAATATCTCCGTTTCGTACCTCAGAGCCAAGAAGAAGGCGGACACCCAAAGGGTTGTCAACCTCTATGGCGACGGCTCTGAAAAATACTGGTAATGCCTATGCTGTGCGCGATAGATTTCTCAAATCTCCACTCCATACTCCGGTCGCTCTACGACGAGATGATGCCTTTGTGCAGCGACATGGCGGGAGTGGCCCAGGGAATAGCCGGACTCGGCGCATTGTTCTATGTCGCCTACCGCATCTGGCAGGCGTTGTCGAGAGCCGAACCTGTGGATGTGTTCCCGCTCCTGCGTCCCTTTGCTATCGGTTTCTGCATCATGTTCTTCCCGACTGTGGTGCTCGGAACCATCAATTCGGTAATGTCGCCCATCGTTCAGGGTACTGCCTCAATGCTCGAAGGGCAGACACTGGATATGCAGAAGTACCGGGAGGAGAAAGACCGTCTGGAATATGAACAGATGATGCGTGACCCATCCACCGCTTATCTTGTCGATGACGCCGAGTTTGACAGGCAGATTGACGAACTCGGAGTGACTGAGGTAGGCACCGCCGCCGGAATGTATATCGAGCGAGGAATGTATAAGGTCAAGAAGGCTATCCAAAACTTTTTCAGGGAGTTGCTTGAAATGCTGTTCCAAGCCGCATCGCTGACAATAGACACGATAAGGACATTCTTTCTCGTCGTGCTGGCGATACTCGGGCCGATAGCCTTTGCAATATCGGTGTGGGACGGATTCCAGAACACCCTCGTCCAATGGATTTGCCGATACATTCAGACCTACTTGTGGTTGCCAGTGGCTGATTTATTCTCCACAATCCTTGCCAAGATACAGGTTCTGATGCTCCAGAACGACATTTCGGAACTGACCAACAATCCGAATGTTGACCTCGACGGATCAAATACCGCTTATGTCATTTTCATGATTATCGGTATAATCGGCTACTTCACAATCCCGACCGTCGCAGGCTGGATTATTCAGGCAGGTGGCATGGGCAGCTACAACCGCTCGATTAACAACACCGCCATGACCGGAGGCTCATGGGCCGGCAGCATCGCCGGAGGTGTGGCAGGTAATGTAGCGGGTCGTGCGGGCAAATTGCTCAAATAGTATTCTAACACTATTCAAACACTGATTAAATGGAATTTAAGTCATTAAAAAACATCGAAACCTCTTTTCGGCAGATAAGGCTGTTCGGCATTGTCATGGTATCGCTCTGCGCCTTCATCGCTATCGGCTCGGTGGTGCTGTCACTGAATTTTGCCGAAAAGCAGCGCGAGAAAATCTATGTTCTTGACAATGGCAAGTCCCTGATGCTTGCCTTGTCTCAGGACATGGAGCAGAACCGCCCGGCGGAGGCACGTGAACACGTGCGACGCTTCCACGAACTGTTCTTCACTCTGTCGCCCGACAAGTCGGCGATTGAACACAACATCAACCGCGCCATGTCACTGGCCGACAAGAGTGCCTATAACTACTACTCCGATTATGTAGAGAAGGGATACTACAACCGCATCATCGCCGGAAACATCACTCAGGTGTTGCAGGTGGACAGTATAGTCGCCAATTTTAACGACTATCCCTACAATGTCCGCACTTATGCCCGGCAGATGATCATCCGTCAGAGCAACGTGACCGAAAGGTCGCTGATTACAAATTGCCGGCTGGTCAACACCTCACGCTCCGATGACAATCCCAACGGCTTCATGATCGAGGGTCTGACGATTCTTGAAAACAAAGATTTGATAACTACAAAACGGACTTTATCCCAATGAGTATAAAACAGAAAATCAGCAATCTCGTGTCACCCTTTTATGAAAAGGTGTGGCACGGGCCCAAGGGGAAAATCAAAGAGCGGGTCAAGAAAGCCTGCGACGGTATGCCCCACAAACAACGCCTCACGGTCGTGACCGTGCTGCTCACGGCTTTCATCCTGATTGCCTTCTTCGTATTCGGTCACGCCTGCTACAAGATGGGAGCCGGCCACGCTCGGCAGGCTATCGAGATAGAGCATATCCGTCAGTTGGAACTACCCTCCAACGACAATCCCGATGTCTCATCTAAAATAATTGAGTATGAAGTTCCTCGATGACCTCAAAGCGAAGCTAACGCCCAAGACCCCGGCTGAACGTGAGCGACTGAAAAGACTGGCGGTCTATACGCTGCTGACCCTCTCGTGCCTTGTCTGTCTATGGCTTATCTTCGCCCCAAGTGGCGGGGAGGAAAAAGAAAAGGGAAAGGCAAACATGGAACTCCCTGACCAGACTTCCGAAGGTATGCCCAAGACCAAGATTGCCGCCTACGAACAGGAGGATATGCAGAAGGAAAAGGCGCAGAGTGACAGCACAATCAATGCAGTTACTCTCCAGCTTGATACTGTGACCGCCCCGTCGGAATCCGCTGTTCCTGACGAAATCCAGAACTCGGCAAATGCCTACCAGCAGGCTCAGGCTTCATTGCAGGATTTTTATGTTCCCGATTACAGCCAAACCGAACAGGTGGCGGAGTTACAGGCCCGCATCGACGAACTGGAGATGCAGAACTCCATCGCTCAGCAGCAGACTCAGCAACCCAACGAGATGGAACTACTCGAAAGGTCATATCAGCTTGCCGCACAGTATATGGGTAATGGCAACGGCAATTATCAGGCTCCGCCTCAGTCCGACGAGAAGGGCAAACGTAACGTGCAGCCGGTTCAGAATGTGACCCACAATGTGGTATCGACATTGAGTGCCGCCACAAACGAGCGAGGCTTCAACACCTCGGTGGGTATGAAACGGTCTGTCGGCAAGAATACGATTGCCGCCGTCATAGCCGGGAACCAGTCCGTCACTAACGGGCAGTCGGTCAAGCTAAGGACTACCGAACCGATGTGGATAGGCAACAGGCTTATACCCCGAAATACCACGGTAGTAGGAGCCACCCGATTGCAGGACGAGCGTCTGGAGATTGAGATTACATCGGTTGAAACAAGCGGCTCGATCTATGAGGTGGAACTGAAAGTCTATGACTACGACGGTCAGGAGGGTATCAATATCCCCAACTCTATGGAGAGCGACGCGCTCCACGAGATCGGTGCCAACATGGGCAGTACGATGGGCAGTTCAATCAACATCTCCACCGATGCCGGCGCACAGATTGCCTCCGATGTAGGCAGAGGTCTCATCAACGGCGTAAGCCAGTATCTCACAAAAAAGATGCGCACTGTCAAGGTGCATCTTAAATCCGGGTACAGGGTAATGCTCTACCAGCCCGAAACCAATTAACAAACCACAAAATCCAACGTAAATTTTTATGAAACTGAAAACATTTATTCTCTCAGCCATCGCCGTCATCGGCATGGCAACCCCGGCTTTTGCCAAGACAAACAAAGTAAATAACACCGAAAACAACGTGTCTTCCGACGCTGAGCAGGTAGCCGAACACGACATGAACGTGTACGGTGCAAACTACACCGACGGCGACAAGTTCGACGGTCTGACCCGCAAGGTCGGCTTCGACCGCATGATCCCGCCTCACGCGCTGGAGGTCTGCTACAACAAGACAACTCACATCATCTTCCCGGCTGAAATCACGTATGTCGATTTGGGAAACGAAAACCTTGTGGCCGGTCTCGCCGACGGTGCGAAGAACGTACTGCGTGTAAAGTCCGCCTTCAAGTCATTCAAGCAGGAGACTAATCTCTCGGTTATCACTAATGATGGAAGCTATTACACGTTCAACGTCAAATTTGCCAAAGAGCCTCTGCTTCTGAGCATTGAGATGACCGACTTTCTCCATGACGGCGAGGCTGTGAACCGTCCCAATAACGCGCAAGAGATATACCTCGAAAAATTGGGCAGTGAGTCTCCTATGCTTGTAAAGCTGATTATGAAGTCAATCTACAAGCAGAACAAGCGCGAGATAAAGCATATCGGCTCAAAGCGTTTCGGGGTGCAGTTCCTTCTGAAATCCATCTACACCAATAACGGGATGCTATACTTCCACACCGAGTTGAAGAACACCTCCAATATCGCTTTCGACATCGACTATGTTTCGTTCAAGATTGTGGATAAGAAAGTTATCAAGCGGACTGCCATGCAGGAGCAGGTACTTGAACCGCTACGCGCCCAGAACTATGTGACAGTGGTACACGGCAAGCAGTCGGAGCGTACGGTTTTCGCTCTGGAGAAATTCACAATCCCCGACGACAAGCAACTCATCATCGAGATTGCCGAGAAAGAAGGCGGTCGCCATCAGTCCTTTGTGGTCGAGAACGAGGACATCGTGAGAGCCAACGTAATTGACGAACTTTCAATCCAGTAACCAATGAAAAAAGCGATAATGATAATCGCTGCCATGCTCACCCTCTTCGGAGGGCGGGCAATGGCCCAGCGATGCCTCCCCGGAATGTCGGCGGTCGAAGTCCGTGCCGACATGGTAAACGGTTTCTTTACCGGAAAGTCCCGAGACTGCGGCTATAATGTCGGAGTGTTCTACTTGATAATCAAGGGCGACAACGTCAACACTTGGTCTTTCGGTGGCGAATACCTCCAGACTTATAAGCCATACGGTGAGAAAGGACGAATCCCCATTGCTCAGTTCACCGGCGAAGTCGGCTACAATCTCCACATCATCAGCGACTATTCTCAAACCTTCCACCTCTATGGCGGAGTGTCCGCTCTCGGTGGTTATGAGACGGTCAACTGGGGCAAGCAGATACTGAAAGACGGTGCTACAATCGGAGCCGATGATGCCTTCATCTACGGAGGTGCGCTTACAGTGGCGGCTGACTTTTACCTCTCTGACCGCTTCATCCTCGGTGCCCATGTCAAGGAGCGTTTCGTGTTTGGTAACGACACCGGTCATTTTCTGACTCAGTTCGGCGTCCATGTCAAATTTGTAATCGAATAGCCTATGCGGTACACAAAGAATGACATAAAGAATATCCCGCTGACGGAGTTCATGGCGGCTCTCGGCGAAAAGCCAATTCAGGCTTTCAAGGACTTGAAGCTTTACTATGCCCCGCAGCGCGACGACCCGGAGCCGATGCTGGTGGTAGATACCAACACAAACCGATGGTATGACCACGCAACAGACCAGAGTGGCGACATCATCGACCTCGCCGCTCTGAAGATGAATCCCAATCTCTACATGGATCCGCGCGATTTCATACTCAAGTACATGAACGAGTATGAGCAGGGCAAAGAGCTATCGGCAATGGCTCGCAGCCCTCAGCCACCGACGGTTATCAGCCTCGATATAAAGAAAGTGAAACTCACTGACTTTATGAAGGCTCTCGGTCAGGAACACCCGGTGGCAGCTGACGGCAATCTCCGTATCTACAATGCTCCATACGACGATAAGCCCGGTCCGACAATGGTAATCAACGTCGAGACAAACCTTTGGCGTGATACCAAGTCCGGCGCATACGGTGGTATCTATGACCTCGCATACGAGCTGACCGGCTCATGTAATATGTCGGAGTTGAATCACTACATCGCAGGGCTCATCGCGCCAGCGCTTGCGAAGCAAGAAATGTCGGATTTGGAGAAGTCCAAGGAGAAAGAACAGAAGGCGGAGCCGCCAAAACAGGAACAGGTGCCTGACAAACCCAAACGGAAGATGCGCCTATGAACATCGACGACATCAAGAAAATCTCGCTTGTAGAGTTCCTCAATCAGTTGGGCTATCAGCCTACCGGACGCGACAGCAAAGGGCTGTGGTTCTATTCTCCATACCGGTCTGAACGTAAACCGTCTTTCCATGTGAATCCCCATAAAGACGTATGGTTCGATTTTGGAAGTGGTGCCGGAGGCGACATCTTTACTCTCGCTGGAGAACTGTCTAACTCCACCGACTTCATCAGGCAGGCGGAGTTCATCGCCGAAAAGATGCAGATGCCCATTGCAAAGCCGTACAAGCCAGAACCGTTCATAGAGCAGCCAACCTTTGAGGACGTGAAGGTCTCAAAACTGGAATCGCCGGCATTGCTGAAATATCTCGCCGACAGAGGTATTCCCCGGGACATCGCCCAGCGGTGGTGTGTGCAGGTCGATTATCGACTTCATGGCAAAGACTACTATGCCATCGGTTTTGAGAACAGCGCACATGGTTTTGAGCTTCGCAACTCATTCTATAAGGGGTCGTATCCGCCCAAGCACATAACCCATATTGCAGGGGGCAATGCCCGATGCAACGTATTTGAGGGCTTCATCGACTTTCTTTCAGCGGAACGCCTCGGACTGAATGACGGTTTCGACTCCGTGGTTCCCAACTCCGTTGCCAATGTCGGCAAAGCACTTACAATCCTCCCGGACTATTCCGTAATTGCCTGTTACCTCGACAATGACGAGGCAGGGCGAGCCGCCCTCGCCAGACTCCGCAGGGAGTTGGGCGACAAGGTAATGGACAAGTCCGCTCTCTATCCCGACCACAAGGATCTCAACGAATATCTTGTGGCTACACAACCCAAAATTTCAAATAATTCAAAATTAAAACTCTGAAAAACAATGAATACAATACTTGATAAAATCGGCGAAATCCGCCTTACTCCCGCCCGCTTCTTCGGCTTCTGGGCAATCCTCTTCACTCTCATCCTCACTCTTTCCTCTTGCTCCGACGACCTCGACGTGCAGCAGTCCTATCCGTTCACGGTGGACGTGATGCCCTACGGCGACAAAATCACCCAGGGCGAGACCGTCGAGCTTCGCTTCGAGATCAAGCCCGAAGGTAACTACAACAACACTCTCTACACCATCCGCTACTTCCAGTATGACGGCGAGGGTACTCTCAAACTCGTTGACGGTCCCGTGCTGGTCAACAACGACCGAGTGCTTCTCGAAAGCAAGACCTTCCGGCTCAACTACACCGCCAAGAGTGCCGACGCCCATAAATTTCTCGTGGTAATACAGGACAATTTCAACTCGACCCCGTGGGAGCAAACTTTTGAGTTCAACGGCAAGGATAACGGCGACGATGACGGAGGCGAAATCGTCGGCCCGATAGTGACCCCTGTAAATCCGGTTATCCGATGAAGAAACTGATGCTATTCATCGTGGCGTTGCTGACCCTTGTGGCGGCAA
>ENA-OPSJ01000195-OPSJ01000195.1-human-gut-metagenome-genome-assembly--contig:-NODE-195-length-54880-cov-3.752540_pt1 | contig 54880 bp, 74 predicted proteins | sample MGYA00241801_ERZ501893 | MGnify/ENA primary metagenome ERZ501893 (study PRJEB25962, sample SAMEA2042219) | human gut metagenome | biome: human gut; feature: human-associated habitat; material: faeces...
TCAAAGTCTATTTTCATTTTTATGTCTCCTATATTTTAAATTATATCATAAAAAAGAAGAAATTACTCTTCAGTCTTTTCTTCTTTCTTTTTTGATGGTTTTTCATCTTTAATCTTATCTTTTACTAATACTTCTTTTCTAGATAAGTTTAACTTACCATTTTTAAATCCTGTTGCTTTAACAATTATTTCATCTCCAACGTTTACAACATCAGATGTCTTAGCAACTCTCTTATCTGATAATTGAGAGATGTGAACTAATCCTTCGCATCCTTCCCAAAGTTCTACAAAGCATCCTAATTCTTCTATTACTTTTACAACACGGCCGGTATAAATCTTACCTATTTCTACTTCCTTTATAACGTTTTTAATCATATCAGCAGTCTTATTAATTATATCTCTATCAGTATGATAAATAATTACTCTTCCGTCTTCTTCTATATCTACTTTAACAGCATTCATATCAGTTACAGTCTCAACGTTTGAGGCCTCTAAAATAATCTTTGTAATCATTTCTCCGCCTTTACCAATAACGTCTTTTATCTTTCCTGGATCAATTGTAAATGTAAGAGTCTTTGGAGCATACTTACTAACTTCTTTTCTTGGTTCTTTTATTTGTTTTGCTATTACCTTTAATATTTCAAGTCTAGCTTTTTTAGCTTGTGCTAATGCCTTACTTAATATTTCTTTAGTAATACCTTTTATTTTTATATCCATTTGAAGTGCACAAATACCATCTTTTGTACCTGCAACCTTAAAGTCCATATCACCTAAATGGTCTTCCATACCTTGAATATCAGTTAGTATTGTATAGTCATCACCATCTGTAATAAGTCCCATTGCAATACCTGCAACTGGAGCTTTTATTGGTACACCAGCAGCCATTAAAGCCATGCATCCAGCACAAATAGATGCTTGTGATGATGAACCATTTGATTCTAATATTTCTGATACAACACGTACTGTATATGGAAATTCTTCTTCAGATGGCATAACTTGAGCAAGTGCTCTTTCTCCTAATGCACCATGTCCTATTTCACGGCGTCCTGGAGCACCATAACGTCCTGTTTCACCAACAGAAAATTGTGGGAAGTTATAATGTAACATAAATCTTTTTTGATCTTCTGGAGAAAGACCATCTATTATTTGATGTTCTCCAAGTGCACCTAATGTTACAACTGACAAGCTTTGTGTTTCACCACGAGTAAATAAAGCAGACCCATGCGTTCTTGGAAGTAAATCAATGTCTGTTGAAAGAGGTCTTATCTCAGTCATTTTTCTTCCATCTGCACGTTTTTTCTCTTTAACAACAATCTTTCTAAATACTTCGTATTCAATCATTCCTAAACATAACTTAACCTTTGTTAAAAGTTCGTTTAAAGCGTCCTTATCTAAATCTTCATTTTCATATTCAAATTTAGCTACTACGTCTTCTTTTACTTTGTCTATTGCAGCATATTTTTCTAGTTTATCTTTAATACGCATTGCGCTATCTAATTGATCTTTTGCAAGAGATGAAATCTCATCTTTAAGCTCATCTGTTATTTCTAGAGCTTCATACTCCATTTTTTCTTGACCTATTTCTTTTATTATTTTATTTTCAAACTTAACTAGTTCTTTTACTGCATCATGACCAAACATTAATGCCTCAAGCATATCATCTTCACTTACTTCTTTAGCTCCTGCTTCAACCATATTAATTGCATCCATTGTACCTGCAACAGTAAGGTCTATATCTGTTTTTTCTAATTCTTCAACAGTTGGATTAATTATAAATTCTCCATTTATTCTTCCTACTTTAACACCTGCGATTGGTCCATCAAAAGGAACCTTACTAATAGATGTTGCAATAGATGATCCAAGCATTGCAGTAAGCTCAGGTGAATTATCAGGATCTACTGATAAAACGGTATTTACAACTTGTACTTCATTTCTAAAATCTTCTGGAAATAAAGGACGCATTGGTCTATCTATCATTCTAGCTGCAAGTGTTGCATTCTCCGTTGGTCTTCCTTCTCTTTTAATAAATCCACCAGGTATTTTACCTACTGAATATAACTTTTCTTGGTACAAAACCATTAAAGGGAAAAAGTCTGATAATATATTAGCATCATGACTTACACATACAGTTGATAATACTACTGTATCACCATATCTTACTAATACTGCACCATCAGCTTGTTTAGCTAATTCTCCTACTTCAACAGTTAATTTTCTACCTCTAAATTCTGTTTCAAATATTCTTTTTTCCATTATTACATCTCCTTAATCTATATAAAAAGACACCCAAAAAAGAGTGCCTACTTTACAAAATAAATTACTTTCTTAATCCTAATGACTTAATTAATTCACGGTATCTATTAATATCAGTCTTCTTAAGGTAATTAAGTAAATTACGTCTTTTACCAACCTTCATTAATAATCCTCTTTTTGAATGGAAATCATGAATGTTTTCCTTTAAGTGATTAGTTAATACGTTAATTTCTTCAGTTAAAACTGCAATTTGTACTTCTGGAGAACCAGTATCTCCTTCGTGAGTTGCATACTTCTTTATAATTTCTTGTTTAACTTCTTTTTTTAACATAAGTATATTCCTCCTTTTTTTATTTATTCGCCTATACCTAAGATGTGGTTAGGAGTACTTTCCAAACACCCGAGATAAGGTAACACTAATAATATACATTATTTTAACCATTTATGCAAGTCATTTTCTTCATGTTGTAAACTATTTGTTTCATTTGCATCTACAAATCTTAACGTTAATTCTCCAGAATTATATTCTGAGATTAATTTTTCTGTTCTCTCCTTAGGTACTTTGGTAACCTCATTTTCTTTATATTTACCATCTATAGTACCTATAATTACTTCCTCAGTACCTTTATAAATTTCCATATTATCATCCTTTCTATATAAACATTTTATATGGTTTCAACTTACTTTTATCTTTGTCATATATTTTATATATTGCAATTACACTATCATTATATATAAAAGTTACCATACTAGTATTATATTCATTATTTATTAATGCACCATTTTTAACTTTTTCAAACAATGTGTTACTTATTATAACACAATTTTCATCTTTTAAAACATCAGTTATTGTTAAAACATTATAGTTATTATTTTCCATATTTTCTAAAGTATATGAATTATTTATAGAAAATTTACCTTGTTTTGTTCTTACCAAATCACTCATTACTCCTATTACACCTAATTTATCATTAATATCTTTAATTAAACTTCTTATATATGTTCCTTTAGATACCGTTACCTTAAATTTATAATAGTCACTACCGAATTCTATCAATTTTATTTTTTTTATTTCAACCATTCTTTTTGGGATTGTAACTTCTTTTTTTGCTCTTGCATATTCATACAACTTTTTACCATTTACCTTAACTGCAGAATAAATTGGAACCTCCTGATTATACGTACCAATAAATGAATTTAATACGTTTACTAGCTTATCTTTGTCAAGATTTACACACTTTTTTTCTATAATAGTTCCATCGGTATCTAATGTGTCTGTTAAAATACCTAATTTAACAGTTGCAACATACTCTTTATCATTTGATGTTAAAGTCTCCACTAACTTAGTTGCTTTTCCTACGCATAACACTAAAACCCCTGTTGCAATGGGATCCAAAGTTCCAGTATGCCCAACCTTTTTAGTATTTAATAGTTTACACACTTTATTTACAACTTCACGACTAGTTATTCCTTTTGGTTTATTAATTACTATTATTCCATCCATTTATATCACCTTTTTAATTTTATCATACAAAAAATAAAAAAGGATAAAAATATCCTTATTTTACTATTTGTCTTTGATTCTTTTCTATATTTTCACTTTCACTATCAACATAGCTATATAATTTCTGATCACAATCGTAATAGTAATCATCAACGTTTCTACGATAATATACTATATCTAAAATCTTTGTTATAAGCTCATTATATCTATTTTTATCTATTAGCTTATTTTGAAATGCTTTTTCTACCTCGTATTTTGCCTCTTCAGCAACAAAATCAAACGAATAAGAACAATTTCCAGAAACTTTAATTTCATCTGGCATTGTTTTTAATAATTCTATCCACATTTCCACTTTAGCTTCAGAACGATTATTTAATAAGTGGTTAAATAATCTCTTTGAAATTGCTTTATTTGCTACATCATAAATTTTTCTATCACGTTTTTTCAACTTGTTTGCGCCATCAAGTAGTAACGCTAATTTCATTTTTGATAAGTTATTCTTTTTAACTAATACAAAGATAGTATCCATAAAATTAACGTTTTCATTTTTCTTTAACTTTCCCTTTATTCTTTTTCCATTTAATTTTAAAATTTGTCTAAAGCTCTTTTTTTCTACTTCTTCGTCTGCTATTTCTTCTGCTTCCTTTTTCATAGCATCTCTTTTTATATCAGTATTATAACTTGCTATAATTGAATTCATCATATCAAAATCTTCTTTTCTTAACAAGTCTTTAGTTTCATCAAAACTAGTAAGTTTAATTAAAGCATCTTTGAAAAAGTCAATTTGAGCCTTTCTTTTAGAAGCATCAGAATATAAATTTGTAGCTTCCTTTTTCAAATCTTCTCTAAATTTTTCAAGTAATTTTTCCGGCGGAATATATCCATCTGTTGTACTTGATTTAGTATTTTCGTTATCATTTTCCTTGGTTTCTTCAGGTGAAGACTCACTTCCAACACTAATAGGACTAATAGTTTTAGGTTTTGTAATACCATCAAAACCATATACGCTAGTTAATTTTATAACTTTATCAGATAGTTTAATAATACTATCATAATCTTTTTGTAAAGCTTCTAAAGATTTCTTTATAGAACCTGCTTCGTCTGATAATTTAGTAATTCTTGAAAAATTATCATTTTTTATTGCGACTTCTATATTATTTTTTGTTTGTCTTAATTGTGAAGTTTTATCAAAGATTTCCTTTTCAATCTCTTGCTTTTTAGAGACTACTTTATCAGCAATCTTTTGAATAATTTCTTCCTTTTTAGCATTAAAAGATTCTAATAATCTTTTTTCAGCAACTGTTATTTGTTTTGTTAGAACTTCAATCTGATTTTCTATAACTAATTTTTTATCAGATGATGTATTTTTTAATTCATTCTTTTTATCAAATAATTGTTGTTTTAAATCACCAGTCGTATTTGAAATAGATAAACTCATCTCTCTATCCATTTGTTGTACTTCAAGCATTGTTTTTTCTAAATCAATAATTAAATTTTTCATGATTCTTTTCCCCCTCTTTGCTTTAAATGCCTCATATACTATCACAAATACTAAATCTTGTCAACAAGAAACGAAAAAACAGGTATTATTACCTGCCATATTTAAATAAAACATATCCTACTATTGCTATTACAACTATCATTATAGAAAGTATAATAACACTTATTTTACCACTTTTGGTAATTGGAAGTGATGAATCATCAGTATCATCATACATGTTAGATAAGTACTTCTCATACGAATCAGATAAGTAAAAACGATCTTTTGTTTTAAAAATACTTTCAAAGTAGTTTTTAAAACTAACTGGTAATTTTCCCTTGTTCTTATTATATATTTTTTCAACATCTAAAGATGACGCATCATTATTTATTTTTTCATCCGTTAATAGTTCTAAACTAGTTACCGCAAAAGCATACAAATCAGTTTTATCTGATACAATTTTATATATAGGATCTTGATATTTTAAAGATACTTCATCATTTACAACGTTTTTTTTCACTACAAAACCATCACAATCGATTAACCTTATATTACCATTTTTGTCAGAAAAAATATTATCAAGATTCAAATCACAAATATAAATTTTTTTTCTATGAAGTTTTTTCATAACTTCTTCTATTTTTTTAATCTTTTCTATCTTCTCTTCAAAACTATATTTCTCAGTGTTTTTGCACAATGCCTCACCTTCAGGTAAACATTCCATTATATAACCCACAAATACTCCATCATAATAAACAAGATGTTTAGGTTTAACTATTTCATCTACATCAATATTTTTTAAATATCTAAGAGTTTCTTCTCTATCTTTTATATATGTAAATGAAGTTGAGGTAAACATTTTAAGAATTCTTCCATCTTGAGTCAAATATATATTTCCTGATCTTCCAGAAGCTATTTTTTTTACTAGTTTTAAATCTTTATAATTTACTGAATCTTTTGGTATATCCCTAAATTTATCATTTAATCTTCTTGTTGCTACCGCCGATGACACGTTTATGCTAAGCATACTTCCAATTTCATTAATACCAACTTCATAAAAGCCAATTGATCTATATATTGCAAGAGTTTTTGAATCATGTTCATCAACTGTTACAAACGCACTTCTAGAGCCAACTTCTCCCGCAACATAAATAACTGCCTCCGCTAGTAACCCTTCCATATTTTTATCCTTAAACTCATCAAGTACGTATAATTTATTTATTTCAACATTAGATGAGTTATTACTAGCTTTAAATTCAAATGTTGCATATCCAATTAACATATCATTAGTTTGTATAACAATTGTTATTTTATTTTTAAAATACTCTGGTACTATGTAATCATCAATATCTGTCAAACAATCCCTCTTCAATGTTTCACTTGAAAAAGTATTAATTATATCCGCAAAAATATCAAAGTCAGTTTCAAGTATTCCAACGTTAAGATTTTCCTTTTTTACTAAATTAATCATATATATCACCAGCCGCATTCTGTATCATTAATATAATTATATATTATTTTTCTTTTAATTTCTACAAAAAAACAAAAAAAGATAGAAAAATCTATCTTTTTAATCTTTGTTTATTTTATTTATTATGTTTTCTATTTTATTTCCATACTCAACTGATTCATCATATATAAATCTTAAATCTGGAATTCTTCTTATCTCTAACTTTCTTTTAGCAAGTTCGGTCTTAATAAATCCTTTTGCTCCATTTAGATCATGCAAACACTTATCTTTCTTATTTTGATCTAAAACAGTACAGTAAACTTGCGCTAAAGAAAGGTCAGTATCTACCTTACAATAAGTAATTGTTACAAACTTAATGTCACAATCATTTACTTCATTTTGTAATATGTCACTTATTTCTCTTACTAATAAATTTGCTATTCTTTCTGTTTTAACGCTCATAACTTACCTCTTTATTTCAACAAGTTCATATGCTTCTATAATATCTTTTTCTTTAATATCACCGTAATTTTCTAGTGTAATACCACATTCAAATCCGGCTTTTACTTCTTTTGCTTGGTTCTTTTCCCTTTGAATTGTGTTAATTGCACCATCATATATTACAACTCCATCACGGATAACACGTGCTTTAGCACCCATTTTAACTACACCATCTAAAACGTAACATCCTGCGATATTACCAGTTTTAGAGAATTTATATATCTTTCTTATTTCAGCTGAACCAATTGTTTTTTCTTCATATTCAGGATCTAGCATACCTTTCATAGCAGCTTCCATTTCTTCTACTACTTTATAAATTATGTTATGAAGTCTAACATCTACACCATATTCTTTTGCAATATCAAGTATTTTAGCTGATGGTCTTACGTTGAATCCAATTATGATTGCACTAGATGCATTAGCTAAAACAATATCACTTTCGGTAATAGTACCAACACCACTTCTTATAACGTTTAATTTACATCCTTCAACATCTATTTTAGATAACGTGTTTTTAACAGCTTCTTCACTACCTTTAACATCTGCTTTTAACACGATGTTAATTTCTTTTAAACCTTCTGATATCTTACCAAATAAATCATCCAAGCTTATTGCACTAGCTAGCGTATTTGATTTTAACTTAGCTACTTCACTTCTTTGCTCTGCAACGCTGTGAGCTTGCTTTTCTGATTCAAAGGCCATGAATTTATCACCTGCTGTTGGAACTCCTGATATACCAGTTACAGAAACAGGGGATGAAGGAAGTGCTTCAACAACTTCTTCGCCTAAATCATTTTTAAGTGTTCTTACCTTACCAAAATACTCCCCAATAACAACTGGATCTCCTAATCTTAAAGTACCATTTTGAACAAGTAAAGTAACAACTGAACCTACGTTTTTATCCAGTTTAGATTCTATTACAGTACCCATTGCATAACGTTTTGGATTAGCCTTTAATTCTTGCATTTCAGCTATAAATAACAAGTTTTCTAATAATTTATCAATTCCTTCATGAGTTTTTGCAGAAATAGGAACAAATAATGTATCTCCACCCCAAGAATCAGGTGTAAGACCATGTTCACTCATTTCACGCATTACTCTGTCAGGATCAGCTCCTGGTTTATCCATTTTATTTATCGCAACTATAATTGGAACTTTTGCTGCTTTTGCATGATCAATTGCTTCTATTGTTTGAGGCATAACACCATCATCTGCTGCAACAATTATAATTACTATATCAGTAATAGATGCACCTCTTGCCCTCATTTCAGTAAATGCAGCATGTCCTGGAGTATCAATAAAAGTTATTTTCTTACCGTTATAACTTACTTGGTATGCTCCTATATGCTGAGTTATACCACCAAATTCGCCTTCTATTACGTGACTTTGTCTAATGGCATCTAAAAGAGACGTTTTACCATGATCAACATGTCCCATTATTGTTACAACAGGAGGTCTTTCTTCTAGATCCTTTGGATCATCTGTTACCTCAAACTTTTCAAAGTTTGCGATGTCTTGCGTTTCTTCTCTTTTTAATTCTTTATTATATTCTAATGCGATAACTGATGCATCATCAAAACTTATTGATGCATTCATACTAGCCATAATACCTAAAGTCATTAATTTCTTAATTAAATCAGTAACCGAAACAGAAAGTTCTTTTGCAAACTCCTTAATTGTCATTCCTTCTTTGTATAAAATAATGTTAGAGTTAGACTCCGTTTCATTAGAAACTAGTTTTTCCTTGTTTTTATACATTTCTTTTTTAGCTTTTTTAATATCTTTTTTATCGTTTTTCTTATTTTTCTTCTTTTGTTTAACTGGTTTTGGCTCACTGTTATAAACCGCATCCTTTTTATCTATTAAAGTGTCAATAGCTTCGTCATAATAATCATCTTCGTCCATTTTTTTGATTATTTCTTCATCTACTGTGCTTTCTTCTTCTGGTTCGTTTGAAAACGCATTATCAAGTTCAACGATAGAATCATCCGAAAGCATATCGTCTTCATTTTTAACATCAATTCCTAACTTACCACACATCTTTATTATTTCTTCTACACTTTTATTCATATCTTGTGCATATTCTAAAACACTCATCATGAGACAAATCGCCCCTTTCTTTATTTATTTATAGCCTTTTCTAACTCCTCATATACCTCCTCAGGTATTAAAACTTCTAAATATTTTTCTAAGGCTTTAGTTTTTCTTGCCATATCTACTACTTCTAAATCTTTCTTTAGGTATGCTCCTCTTCCGTTTTGCTTGCCAGACTTATCAACCGTTACTTTACCGGTATTATCTCTTACTACCCTAATTAATTCTTTTTTAGGATATTTTTCTTTAGTTACAACACAAGTACGCATAGGAGCTTTTTTTTGTTTCATTTTAAATTACACCATCCTTTAGGATAAAGCATTTGTAAGGTCTATTTTTTCTTCCTTTACTTGTTCAGGCGTTTTAACATCTATTCTGTAATGTGTTAGGCGCGCTGCAAGTCTAACATTTTGACCTTTTTTACCAATTGCAAGTGATAAGTTATCACCTTCTGCAACTGCTAGTGCTTCTTTTTTCTTTTCATCTAATATATATACTTTTACATCTTTTGCTGGTGATAAAGCATTTTTAATGAACGTAATTGGATCTTTATCATATTTAACTACGTCTATTTTTTCTCCACCTAGTTCATTTGAAATACGGTTGATTCTTGAACCTTTTTCACCAATACAAGCGCCTACTGCATCTACGCTTTCATCTTCTGAGTAAACAGCTATTTTACTTCTTGATCCTGCATCTCTAGCTACACTATATAATATTACTGTTCCATCATTTAATTCAGGAATTTCATTTTCAAGTAATCTTTTTACAAAACCATAGTGACTTCTAGATAGTAAAATAAGAGGACTTTTTCCGGTATCATCTATTTTTGTTACGTATACTTTAACAGATGAACCCATTTTTAACTCTTCGCCATGAATAAGTTCACTCTTTGGTAAAATACCGTGCATTCTTCCTAAGTCAACGTAATAATTTTGAGCATCTTCACGTGATAAAGTGCCAACTAACAATTCTCCTTCTTTATCCTCGAACTCAGCCATAATGCTTTGTCTTTCTGCTTCTCTTACCTTTTGAACTAAAATTTGTTTAGCTGCTTGCGTTGCAACACGTCCAAAGTCCTTTAAAGGAACTTCTTCTTCAATTGTTTCACCAACGGTTATATCAGGAACAATTTTCTTTGCATCTTCAAGTAAGATTTCAACTGTCTCTTCTCCTGCTTCATCTTCTTCTCCGTCAGTATACTCACTAACTACTTTTTGATAAGAATAGCCTTTAATTTCTCCTGTTTTCTTATTTATATCTATTCTGATATTTGGAAGATTAGTTTCCTTTGCATAAGCCTTAGAAAGAGCTTGTGTCATTCCTTCAAAAATAACTTCTTCACTTATTTGTTTTTCTTTGCATATAGCTTCTAGTGCATTAATAAATTCTTTACATTCTTTACTATTCATCTTAATTTTCTCCTTTTTCTAATGAGCAAACGTCTAATACATATGAATCATCAAATTCATCTTCAAGGGTATCAATAAGTGGATTTATAATCCCTGTTGCTAAAACACAAGTATCAACATCAACAAATGGTTCCTTATCTATTACCACTCTAAGAAAATACATAGCACCTTCCTTAACATATTCAACATCACAAAGTTTAATGTTGTTTTCCTTAAGAGGTTCTTCTATTAACTCTCTTACTTTAGCATCCATCTTTAATACCTCCTTCAAATATAAAGAGCAGGACTTTTTATGCCCTACTCTTCGTTGCTACAAGTATTATAACATAAAATAGTATAATTGCAATACTTTTTAAAATAGCACTTTACATATTAAATTTCTTTCTAACAAATGGAAAACCATTATATTTTTCTATTAAATCACCATCTAAATATTTTGAGTTTTCTCTTATTAAACGCATTGCGTGATCAGAACTTATTTCTTTATCATTATAAGGAAATTTTAAATTTTTATCATTAAAGCAAGAACAATTATTTTCTTCCATATATCTTATAATATTTAAGAAAAGCTCATTTAATGCCAATTTATAATCATCTTCATCTTTATTTTTAACACTATCTATAGCATCATAAAGTTCGTTTAATAAAGCATTTGGAATAACAATATCATCTAAATTAAGTTTTTCTAAATTAATTGCAATTCTATTTTCTTTTTTTCTTTCAATATTTTTGCTATCAGAAGAAAAATGAACAGGAACTTTAGAATTTTCAAGGCAAAAATTAATATATTTTTTTATCTTTTGAAGATTTTCCCTATTTCTTTTATTCTTCTTTATTTCATTAATCATGTTAATATAATAAAGATGCTCTTTAGTATAATATTTCTTATAGCATATTATACCATTATAATCCTTACTTATTTTTCTTTCTAGTTTATTTTCTTTATCTACATCGGATGCAAATCTATTATTTTCTAAATAAAAGTTATAATAATTTTTTATTACTTTAGAAATATAATTTCTTTTAGAGTTTATGCTTTTTTGTCTTTTATAAAAATCTTTATGTGCTAAATCATAAGCATCTATCATTTTGTTTTCTTCTAATAAATATTTATCCAAATTGTAATAGTCTTCTAAGTTAAGTCTCCTATATGAATCATATAGTCTTTGTTCTTCTTTATCCTTACTTCTTTTAGGTGCTCTTTTATTTTTCTTAAAGAACTCAATTCTTGCCCTTAGATTTTCGCTTACTCTTTCCTCATTATATTCTCTTCTAATTATAGTTATGTTACTTTCATAGTTCATATCTTTTTCGTCCCTTTTTTTCATTTGGCGCTATTATTATATTTAAACTTTTTAAAAAGTCAAATTTTATCTAATGCACATAAAACGTTTTATAATTTCCTAATTTGATGTTATAATTTAAAATAGAGGTGATAAATATGATATTAAATGCCTTAGAAGAAATGGAAAACAAAGTAAAAAATTGGTTTAAAGATAATTATAAGTACCTACTTGTTATATTAATTTATTTACTTTATCAAAGTAATTTTTTAATTGGATTAATTAGTTCGTTTGGTGTTTCTATATCTAAAATTCCTAGAATACCTAGAATATTTTTGTTTGCTTTAACGGACCTTGTATACGTAATAACACTTTTACTTATGTTTAAAAAAGACATAATAAAAGGTTTTAAAGACTTAAAGAAAAACTTTTCAAAAAGAGCCTTATTATCCGTTAACTGCTGGCTTTTAGGATGCGTAATTATGACTACGTCTTCGTTTTTAATTAGTTTAATTTTAAAGCAAAATGTATCAACAAACGAAGCTCTTGTTAGAGAAAGTATTAAATCTGCTCCTATGTATATGCTTTTTACTTGTTCTATTGTTGCACCAATATTAGAAGAAATGGTATTTAGAAAATCATTTTATGGTCTAATTAAAGTTAAATGGTTATTCGTTATTTTAAGTGGTTTATTATTCGGTTTATTACACGTTTTAGGTAGCTTTTCATCCCCACTTGACTTTCTATACGTAATACCATATGGTGCAATGGGATCTTGTTTTGCTTACCTTTTATGTAAAACAGACAATATCACACTACCAATAATAATTCATATGCTTCATAACACGGTACTTGTTATGGTTCAAATAATTGGGAGGTAAAAAGTGACTAAAGAAAAAGATGAAACAAAACATAAGAAGAAAAGAAAATTAAAATGGCAAGTTAAGTTATTTTTACTTATTTTATTTATAATAATTTATGCATTTTTTATTGGTCCTAAAGGAATTTTCATTAAAGACTATAACATAAAAACAAGTAAGATAAGTAATCTTTCAAGCGGTATTAAAATACTTCAAATATCTGATATATATTATGGCTCAACAATTAATAAAAGCGATATAAAAAAGATAGTAAAAAAAATAAATGAAAATAATGTTGATGTAGTTATTTTTACAGGTGACTTAATAAGTAAAAACTACGATATAACAGATGAAGATAAAACATTTTTAAAAAAGTGGTTAAACAAGATAGATACCGAGCTTGGTAAGTATTATACTACCGGTGAAGAAGACTTTGAAGATACTAATGAAATACTTGGTATGGCAGGATTTACTAATTTAAACAATAATCCTCAAAGCATTTATGATGAAAGTAACACACCAATAATAATTATGGATAAAAGTGTCAATAAAGAATACCTAGAAAGTGGTGAGGCTGCCCCTTACTTTAAAATACTTGCCATCCATAATCCTGATGACATAGATGATTTTAATGATGCAAACATCGATATGGCAATTGCAGGTCATACCCTTAATGGAGAGATAAACATTCCAAAGCTTAGAGAATTATTTATATCTAGCAAATACAAAAAAGGATATCAAAAAGTTGGTAATACTAAGCTTTACATAAACGCAGGATGCGGAACTAAAGGGATAAAAGTCAGACTATTTAACCACCCTACTTTAAATTTATACAGAATAAATAAAACATCTACAAAGTAAAATGTAGATGTTATTTTTTTATAGGAAGAGTTATTTTAACAGTTGTGCCATAACCTTTTTTAGATGTGTATTTCATTGTTCCTTTATGCTTTTCTATTATTTCCTTTGAAAAACATACTCCAAGTCCAGTTCCGTTACTTTTAGTCGTGTAAAACGCTGTTCCAATCTTATCTTTAGTAGATTTATCCATTCCAATCCCATTATCACTTATTTCCATAACATAATTACCTTTTTTCTTATAGGTTTTCAAAACTATCTTTCCTTTAGAAGTAATCGCTTCCTTAGAGTTTTTTATTACGTTTATTAATACTTGTTTTATTCTGTTATAGTCAGCTTCTATATAAACATCGTCGTCCTTAATATCTGAAATGAATTTTATGTTATTATCTAAAATAAGGTCAGCCTCGTCACAAACATCATCTAAAAGCATTCCAACTTCCATTTTTTCTTTATCAATATTAAGCTTTGAAACGTTTGAAAAGTCTTTTAATAAAAGAAGAGTTCTATCTATTTCTTGATCAATTATACCAGCATACCTACTTGCTTTTGCAGGATTATTTACGTCAAACATATCAAGATATCCTTTGCATACTGCAAGTGGATTCTTTATTTCATGAGTAATTTTAAATAGTGATTCATATAATTTCTTTTCCTTTGTTATTTCTTCAAGAGAACTATAAAGCTCTACAACTTTTGATACCTTATCATAAAACTTTATAATTGCATAAAATACAAGATACATAATTATCCATACTAAAAAAGCATAGCCTAATAATTTAACATTTAGTATATCATTTGGAAAAAATATTGATATTATAATTCCAAACGTGACCTTGCAAATTAAAAACACGTTGTTAATATTTATCTTCGTAAAGTACCCAAGAATAAATATTATTAAATACTGAATTAAAAACAAATATATATTTGAATTATATACATCCCATAAAAATATGGATGTTGCAAATAAAAGAACAACGGATGGGAACACTCTTTTTTTGTATATTGAAAGAAGAAGTGGTATGTTTATTAAAAAACAAGCTGCAATAGGAAGATTACTAAATCTCGAGCATAAGTAATAACTACTAAAAAGTGCTAAATCAAAAAATATCATCTTCTCCCTTTCATCTTTTACCTTCGTGTAAACTACGTACATAAAGTAACAGCATAATGGGAAAAACAAATAAATTAAACTCAAAAATACGGACGCTAACATATAAATCACCCTTTCTCTAAAGATAATTATACGCATGTAGCGTGCCGTATTTTGTCGAATTTTGTAGTTTTTTTAATTTTTTTGTAAATTATTGGTCCTCATTTAATTGCTCAATGCATTTTTTTAATTTTTTAGCATCTTTTTGAAATATTATTTTAATTGTGTTATCTATTTCAACAATGCCTCTTGCTCCAAGCTTTTGAATGCCCTCTTTATTTACCTTAGATGGATCTTTAAGTGTTACTTTAAATCTTGATACACTAACTTCCATGTTGGTAATGTTTTTTATACCACCTAAGTATTCCACTAATTTATTTGCCTCGTATTTGAAATCTGGCTTACTAGCTTTAATAACCACTAACGCAATTATTACAAGTACTGCTAGTATAATAACATACTTTAATAACTCTGTCATATCTATCACCTATTTAGAATTATATATCAATAAGCTTTAAAATGCAAGTTTTATATGGACGTTTGACTTGCACTTTTTACAGTAATTTGAATATGCTACTAATGAAAAAGATAGAAAGGGTGAATATTATGTGTAATGATTCTAAAACAAATTCAAAATGCAACTGTATCGCTGAAATATTAAAAGTTATAAATATTCTTCAAAGCGAAGTTTGTCCTGGTGATACTTGCCTTGAAACATGTACAAGAGCATACTTTGGTCCAAACTCAAGCGTTGATTTTAACACAAGACCAGTAACTTTATATACATGTAACGGAGCAGCACTTGCTATGCCAGTATCAAATACACCTAATGAAGAAACTACTTCAAATATATTTAGAGTAGAAAAAGTTGATGGATGTTGTGCTACTTTAAGAGTGTTAACATATAATGCTGGAACAAGTACTTATACTGCAACTAACTCATTTTGCACAGTAAATACTGATTGCTGCTGCTCTATAAAATGTTTAGCAGATACTTACGTTGAAGGTGTTTAAAAAAGGCCACTTATGTGGTCTTTTATTTTATGTTAGAAATTTCATCTATAAAGATTCTGTCTCCATCACTCGTCATTATGTAATTATCTTTAAAACCAATTATTTTTTTATCTATATTTTTACCATTTTTGTACATAATATTAACATCAGCTTGATAAACATAATCTGGTCTTTTAAATATGTTATTTATCTTGTTTATTAAGTCAGTTTTACTTAATTGTTCACCTCTTATAGCATGCCCATTCGTATTATCTTGCTTAAAATCAGTTGCATGATAATAAAAATCCTTTTGGACTTTTGATTTTAGATTATTTATTTTATTTTTATAAATTTCCGGAAATTTATCTTTCATAACCATCCTCCCATAAAATTTTATGAGTATACTTGGTTAAAATTACTAAAAGGAGTGAAAAAGTATGAAGAAAAACTTAATTAAATATGAAATTATAATTCCTTTGATAGTTTTTTTTATAATTAGCATAGCATCCATTTATAGTGCAAGTTTAAATATTTCTTCTAAATCAATAATAACAAAACAAGTTTTATGGTACCTACTTGGTTTTATTTTAATAATTATAAGTACGAATAAAAATTTAAAGTTTTTAACAAAATATTCATTTTATTTATATATTGCAGGTAACATATTACTTTTCCTACTTTTAATATTTGGTAGTGAAGTAAATGGTTCAAAATGCTGGTTTGTAATACCTGGTATTGGTTCTTTTCAGCCTAGTGAGTTTATGAAGCTTATTCTAATTTTGTTTAATTCCCACATTTTTGAAGATTATGAAAAAAAACATCCAAAAAGTAATTTTAAGGATGATTTTAAGTTGTTTTTAATAATTATGTTAGTTACCATGATTCCTTCTGTATTAACCTTCTTAGAACCTGATACTGGTATGGTAATAATTTATTTTTTAATATCTTTTGTCATGCTTTTTATATATGGAATTAAAAAAAGTATTTTTATTTGTGTGTTTTTGGTGGTCTCTATTTTAGCGGGTGCATTTTTATACTTTTATTTTAATTTTGAAGACAATTTTATAAACGTTTTTGGTACGTCTTTTTTCTACCGAATAGATCGCCTACTTGATTGGTCTAATAAAAGTGGGATGCAACTTACTAACGCAACTGCTGCGATTAAGGCAGCGGGATTGTTTGGTTTTGGAGTTGGCAACACACCAATTTATATTCCGGAAGCGCACACGGATTTTATTTTTTCCATCTTTGCGAGTAATTTTGGTCTTTTAGGAGCCTCCTTTCTAATTTTTTGTATTTGTTTGTTTGATTTTGGACTTATTTATTTAGCAAGTAAGTGTAATAATAAGTCTCATAGATATATCATAATTGGTTTTATTACCATGATTTTATATCAGCAAATACAAAATATAGGAATGAATATTGGACTTTTGCCAATAACTGGTATAACCCTTCCCTTTATTAGTTATGGAGGTTCATCACTTATTAGTTATATGATTGGAATTGCACTTGTTTTAAATTATGATAGGGATTATGCAAATTAAGGCCCATCATTTTATGGTATATTTTTTAAGGAAATGGTTTAACACATTTTTTCATTCATGTGTTTAAATAGACAAAAAGAAAAAACCTTGATTTCTCAAGGTTTATTTTTTACATGGTGACGCGTATGGGATTGAAAATAGTATTTTTTGATATTTTTGAAAACGCATATTTTCCTTATTTTATACCATTTTTATTATTTTAGACTTCTTCAAATTTTTTTAAAATATTTTTAAATTTAAGAAAAATGTGCTTAAAGTGTGTTTGAAAAAGCCAATATTTTCCACTTCAGAAACTCATATAAAAATGATATAATAATCATCAATAACTCTTAGCAGTATCGGAGTTGGTGCAGTATGATTAATTTTATAGTAGTTGATGATATGGAATTTTTTAGAGAACAGATTAATGATGTCATCCTGTCATTCAGTATGAAATCAGATATTCCTACAAACAAATACATATTTGATGAATATAATAAGAATTTTAGAAAAATATCAAATTCAAAACTCGAAAACAAAATATATGTCCTTGATATTGAAACGCCAAAGCACAATGGAATAGAAGAAGCCAAAAAGATAAGAAAAAAAGATGAAAATAGTACAATAATATTCTTAACCAGTTATGAATCAACTTATTATCCTAGCCTATTAAGGTCAGAAATGAAATATAATTTTGTGTCAAAACAAGAATTATTCAAAATCATACTCGTTAACTATTTTAATATTATAGCAGATAACATATGCTCATATAAAAACAATTTAGTGTTTAATGATCATAACGCTTTGATAAGTATTAAGTATGAAGATATTTTATATATATACTCTCAGAATAATAAAAATATCATTAAAACTTTTAATAATGAGATATCTGTTAGTAAATCCCTCGACTTTCTACTATCCAAATTACCTAAGAGCTTTGTTAGAAGTCATAGAGCTTGCATAGTTAACATTAAAAATATAATATATATTAAGAATAAAATCATATTTTCTAATGGTGAAGAGATTAGTCTTCTATCAAGAACATATAAAAATATCGTAATAGAATTATATAAAAATATACATAATATAAGTGGTGATTAATATGTTTTATAAACAATTTATTAAATATGGTTTGAATGATAAGAATAATTTAAATCTTGATGAAGTTGCAAATGAAATTATTTCAAATTCAAATCTTAATAAAGAAAGAGAAATATCGTACATTTATAATAGTGTTAAGAGATTAAGTGATAACTTTTATGATATTATTTCATTTTTTCCGTTTAAAATAAAAAAAGACTAAATCAGTCTTTCTTGAAATAAATACCAATCGTTAACTAAATACTCAATTCTATCATCAAAGATAATATATGACACCTTTCTAATATCGTCTCCATATTCCTTAAAGTATTCTTGAACGAATTGTTTTAATTCTACTCTATTCATATTTTTCATAATTTTCCCCCTTCGAGCGAATATAATAGCACACTTGATAGTAGAAATTTGTCGAAAAATAAAAGAACCTAGTCAAATAGACTAGGTTTTAAATTATTTAATTATTAACTTTTGACCTGGATATATTTTATTAGGATTACTGATATTGTTATCCTTAGCTATCTTTTGATAAGTAGTTCCATACTTCTTAGCTATACTACTTAGAGTGTCTCCAGATTTTACTATATAAGTTCTTGATGAAGTATTAGTTATATGTGACATCGTTCCATTTGGTATTTTAATTGTTTGTCCAACTCCTATCAAGTTTGGATTACTAATACCATTATATGAAGCTAATACTTGATATGTTGTGCCATACTTACTGGCTATACCACTTAATGTATCGCCTTTTTTAACTATATAAATAGTTTCGGAACTCGTTTGTGGTTTACTTGGTTTTACTGGTTTAGTTGTTTCTGCTCCTTTTCCATAACCATTTAAACCAGAATTTTTAATTATTGTAGGAAAGTCGCTATGAGCATAATCTCCGTCTAAGTTTCCTAAATAACCGTTTAACTTTAATTTAGAAGTATATTGATGCATTCCTACACCTGATTTATCTTCATAACTTACGTTAGACCAATGAGCTATCCATTTATTATATCTATCTAAACCTTTTAAATATGTATCAAACCACGATTTAGAAGCATAGATACCAGTATAATAGCCTGCACCCTCAACGATTGAACAGAAAGCCTCACTTATAGCTTTTGAATTATCAAAATTATAGCCGTGTTTCTTTTTCCAACCATCAGCATCTTCCATATCCAAGTAAACTGGATATTCAAATTGTTTTCCTTTTAACACATTTAAGAATGTATTAGCTTCCTTTTTAGCAGCATCTACATTTAAAGCATATGAATACCAATAAGTTCCTACTGGAATGCCTAACTCTTTACATAAGTTATAGTTCCTTTCAAACTTAGGATCAATGCTATTTGAATAACCAGCTCTGATTATCACAAATTCTACTTTATCTTTTAAAGCAGCTAAGTTAATATCTCCCTGATGTTTTGATATATCAATTCCTAACTTTTTCATATTATTTCACCTCGTTCGTCTTTTTTAGCCCATTTACGGCACTTTCAATAAGAATATCTAACTCTGTATCACTTATCTTTAAGCCTTTGGAATTAAGCCATTCTAGGGCTTTTTCTTTTGCTTTAGATAGCTTGTCCTCATTAGATATCATTACACCTTTATAAATTTGTTCAATATACTTAACTGTTAAATCAACTATCTCTTTCTTAGTTTTAGTATCAACATACTTTGTATAAGCTTTTTTAATTGACATTCCTATAAAGGATGCTACTGCAGTAATTACAGTAGCTAATATTTGTATTAAATTATCTTGTATTAATTCCATCATATTATTTTCCTCCGTGTTCTAAATCTTCTATTCTATGGTTTATCACCTTTATCTGTTCTTCAACAACTGGCATACGCCTAGCAAAGTTGTTATGCTCTCTAACTTCTCTTGTAAGCTCTGATATTTTTTCTTCTGTTACAGCCTGATTTTTTGCGTTTTCTAGTTTTATTTTATCTACTACCTTTTTATCTCCACTAGATTTAGTTACTAATACACCAGCAAACGTTAACCCCCCTGATATTAATGCTACTAATACAGCTTCACTCACTCCGCAGCCTCCCTACTTATTATTCTATATTTTTTTCTAATTACATCTCCATCTTCGAAGTACGCTAATAGTTCTTGTGTCTCAGGATTGTAATTAGGTTCTTCTTCTATTACTAAGTCCTTGTAAATAGTGATAGGTTTATCATACTCATTAGCATACATAATAGCTTCACTCTTCAACTTGTACTTATATAATCTATCGCTTATCCTTATTATTTCATTTTCGTTTTTATAAATATATTTCATACTCTCCTCCTACCAAGCATAACCGTTAACATTCGCTACCATATCAATTCCGTTCCATACGATTTCCATATCATAAATCATTCCGACTTTAGGCGTGAATGATCCGTTCTCACAATCTGTCCCTATAAATTTAGTTGAAATCGTAGGTTCAGTTGCTTCAATGCTAGTTTTACTCGTTTTTAATGTGATATGACAATTGAATGTTTTCGTTGGTAAAATTGAAGCATCATTATAAGTCATACTAAATTTGGTGACACCATTCGTTGGTATAGCTCTATACATATTATTATCTTCTAATTTTGTAACAAAACTAGTAACTGACGTTCTTTTAACTTTAGGTTTAAGTATATAATCTAACAAATATGATTGTATTGTACTATCCATATCTGATGAGTTTACATAAAAACCGCCAATATAAGTATTTGTAGAACTGTCGTAGTAATAAAACATATCTCCTACATCAGTTAACAAGGATAAATAATCACCATTCTTAAATATCCTAGAGCCAACTTCTAAATCCCACGAGTCTGCTATTACATCTATTGTTCCTCCTGATGTAACAACATATAATCCATCAGGTAAATCTGTGTGAGGGTTTAATTTGTTACTTGAAGTGTATGATGACATATCAAAAGGAATAAATTGATATATTCCCAAGTCTATAAGACTTTTGATGCCCTCTAGTGTTGTATTTTGGGTTACTTGTGAAAGTGTAGTCCCCTCACCTATTTCAAGCTCCTTGTACTGGATTTTGGGCTTGTCCGTTAGTTCACTATAATTTGTAGTACCTTTTTCTCCCTTTTCACCCTGGATACCTTGTATGCCTTGCTCACCTTGAATGCCTTGTTCTCCTTTAAGTCCCTGTTCTCCCTGGTCACCCTTAGGACCTTTTAGATTAGCTAATTGTTCTTCTGTAAAATCAGAATATGTAAAAGGCTCACCTTTTTCGCCTTGAATACCTTGTGGTCCAGGATCACCTTTGGGTCCTCTCAAAACACCATTAGGTATATCTATGTCAATAGAAGAAGTTGGCTTAATTTCTATTTTCATTTTTTATACCCCCTTGTTTACGATGAATTGTTCATCCTTTATCAATGTATTTAACAATTCACCATCACGATATAATTTGATGCCATAATGATAACAATCTGCTTTTAAAAGTTCAGATTCCTCTTTTGTAAAATTAAGAGTGAATGTATATTTATCGTCTTGTTTAGTAAGATTGTAATCCTTTTGATAAATATCCTTTGCATAAGGATTAGTTCTTATAGTGAATTTAACTATGTCAGTTTCTTCGATATCTTCACCAGTTAAACTAAATAACATATCTAGTCCATAGTCGCCTTCATCCATTATTATTTTTTTGTTTTCATTTCTTAATGCCATTTAAACACCTCTATTCTTCATAATTTCTTATAACCTCTCGTGCTTTTTCTCGTTTTTTTAGGGTTTCAGTGTAATCTTTATCAAGTTCTTTACCCAAAAATTGATATTCAACCATCTTGTTAGCAATGTAGTCAGTGTCTTGTAAATATTGTTCTGCCATTACTTTGTTATAAAACTCAATTGTTCCATATAATTCGATTATTTTTTCTTGCGTCATTTTACATCTCCTATTCTATAACTTCCACAGTTAAGTATGTATTGTAACCCGAACGAATTTGACCTGGCGCTTGTGATATTTGCCATAAATATATTATATCTCCCTCTTTAACACTAACTAATTTTGGAGAATGTGATGTACTTGCATAATAAGTATTATAGTTATCTATTGCTAAACTCACCTCAGTGGAATTACATCTAATTGATGTCCATAAATAACTGTCATTTTTTTGAGCTTGAACAAATACATTTCCACTAACTAATATTTGTTTTATCGATTTTCCTATTTTAATTCCACCATTCGACAATGTTAAATCTTCGGAATTAGAATTGATTTGATTTAATGTTATCTTACCCGCATAGCTATCAATATTAGATGACATCCAAGCAGATGCCACTTGCCGTTTAAATGGATTTTTACCTCTTATTTGCAAATCTCCACCGACACTTTCATCATATTTACCCATTATTCCTACACCATTTTTTGCAAGTGCAATATTTGGAATACCTGAGCCTATATTAGCAGTAAACGTAACAGATGAAAGTTCATCAGATACGACAACTTCTATTGTATAAGATTTTTCAACATTGAATCCCTTTGTAGAAGTATCACCCATAATTAACCCATCATAAGAATAACTGCCATTTTCTCCGTTTACACTAGTATTAATTGTTAAATCTTGATAGTCAGACCAAGTACTTGAGTCAGATACTCTATATCTATATTTTGCTGATTTTATGGTGTTAGTAACTTTACCAAAATTGATAGCATTGTAAGTTCCATCTATTTTAAGAGTAACATTTTCTGATGTTCCATTTTTTCTATTTGCATTTATAGTTCCTTTAGTTATAACGCTATAGTTTAAAAATGTTGCTATTGCTTTGCTGACCAAAGTAGAATTATTACGACTATCTATCGCATAACAGTTTATTGTTGGGTCTGTTGGAGCTGATAGTTGTCCACCTACTCGTAATGTGTCACTATAAGGCAACTCAACAGGATTAGCAGCCCCCGATGTAATTCTATATTTAGACATTGTAGCTTCTTTTTTAGCAGTAGCCTTCATGCTTGTAGGTATTGTTACCAAAATGGTAGAATATCCTTTTATTACAGCATTAGGGTCACCGGTTAAAGCCGTCGTTGTTGTATTTACATCTTCAAAATTGAAATTACTAAATTCTGGATTGCCGTTGACAATTGTCATTGTTCTATCCCAGAAACTCCAATAATTCTCTGTAGTGCCACCTATACAAGTTCCTATTACCCCTCTAACCGTCATAGTATTATTAGTACATTTCTGCCGTAATAATTTTCTTTCATCGTCAGTTAAATTGAATGTATAACTTCCTGTATTCGGAATATTATCTCTTTTAATATTAGTTCCAGCAAATTCTAATCTTGCATTTATTCTAAAACCACCTGGATTGTTATAAGTTATTGTTGGATTTTGTTCATCGTTAAAATCATTATAACCTGTTATATTTGCTTGTCTTGGTATTGTTGTTAATGCAGTCCAATCAGTAGTAACACCACCAGTATTAGGCGTATAAGATGATGTTCCACCTTTGGTAAAGGTGGCATATGCATACCCACTCAATCCGCCGTTGCTATTATGATAAAGAGGGTCTATATATCCACCAGCATATGCACTTCCACCAGCAGTGATAGAAGTTAACGAAGTTTCGGCAACTAATCTATCATAATTTTCTCTGTTATCATGCCAATAAATTCTAAGATAAGAAGCATAACTAGAAGTCCATCTATATCCTCCCGATGTTAGTTTCGCTTCTACATATATTCTTGAAGAATTGTTTGACGTGCTTGTACGTTCTTCGTTAAAATATGCTTGTAAATAATATGCTTTACTATTGTTTGAATATAACGTTATTGATTTTGAATTACTTGCCATTTATACCACCTCACATTCTCGTAAACCATGTCTGGTCTCCTACATTCTGCATTAACGTTCTACATATCTGAGCTTCATCTTCAACAATAAGTTCTTTCGTACTTAAGCCTTTATCGGTAAAGTAAGCTATCGTTGCATTTTGCAAAGTCAATATTTTTATTCCATTTGCATTAGCTTTGAATATGGTTTCCATATTTGTTGAAGTAATTGTTATACCTTTTGATATGTTAACTGTTTCAGTAGTTGTTTCGTTTTCGTTTTGAGAATAAGCCAGTTTAACTATTCCTTTGTTACACATCAAATCATATATTTCTACCGCATTATCGACATCACATTTAAATGTTATTCTTATGTGATTTGTAGTAACTTCTACTGGTTGAGTGATATATTCTTTAGTTTCATTATTTTGTTCACCTGTATAGAATTGTTTTAATTCTGTACTATCTAGTTGATATTCTTTATCGTTGATTAATACGCTAGCATTAGCCAACTCATTTAATTTTTGATACATAAAACTAACAGCGTAATTCCCGTTAGGTACTTCTTGCTCTTGATATACTTCTCCATTTAAAAGTAACATCGAATTATTATTAGCAGCTTCATCGTTTGAATTTCTAACAATCTCGCCTTCCCAAAACTCATAAAGATTATCACTTGTTTTTATTTGTATAGATAACTCTTTTAATGTTGTTTTTGCATCAGCTATTTCGAGATTTGTATCTATTCCAATTTTCAGATATGGATATGCCAAATTATTTTTATCTATTTCTGTAACAGTTCCAAATGTATCACTCATTGTAAGTGATTTTTCATTAACGGTCGTTATATCGTTTTTTACATAGAAATCAATCATAGGCATTATGGATTGTTCGAAGTTACTGATTGTATTACATCCGACGTTAAATAATCCTTTTGATAATTGTGTATGAACACCTATAGCATTACTAGTTGATGTTTTGACAAACATAGAAGTAGTAACAGCTTGTTCGTTTAACGTTTCGTAAAAATTATCAGGTAAAGAAGAATAAATCGTCTTTCCGTTTAAATCATCACCTACAAGAATATTTCTACTAAAGTTTTGGTTCTCAAGTAAAAGCATTACGTATGCTGTATTCTTTTTGAATTTTATTGTACTTGAACCAGCACTTAATTCGTGTTTCAATATCTCCCCGTTTTCTAATTGAAATTCTCTATTAGATGTCAATTCCAACAAACTGGTTTTATAAGATAGTGTAGTGTCTCCATGTTTATATGTTAATTCTGGAACATCCAAACTATATTCATACGCCGAATTAATTTCCATGAGTTCTTCACTTCTTATATAACTGGTGACACTAGTAGATGAAGGGTATACATTTGTTAATGATTTATTAACAGCATCTGAGTTATAGGTACAATAAATAAAACTTTCATTGTACAAATTTTGAATGTTTGCCGTATCAGCTTTGAACCATAATCCGGTATTTCTGAATATGTTATTTCCACCAGCTTCACTAAAAGTGTTTGTTATACCCGATTCAGCGGTTTGAAGTAATTCGTTTATATTTGTTTTATTATAGTAGTCACTTCCCAGATTCTCTCGTAACGTCTTAGTTTGTTCAGTCAAAAGCGTTATGTTGTTTGCTTCCTTATCAACTTTTGCTTCTGCTTTTTTATATAAATCAATCGTATTAGCCGGATAAACATAATTTACAGTTGCACTAGTTTCACTTGGTGCTTCTAAAGTTATTTCATCATAATTGTGCTCATAACGTAATAAAATGGAGTTTATTAATTCTCCATTTTTATTTTTGAATTTAATTATATCGCCACATGTTAAATATGGTTTAAAACTAGTTTTCGCCGAAAAGGCACTATAACCAAAACCCTTTATTTTATCCAATATTGCATAAATAAGTTCTTCTCTTTTTTTCTGTGTGTAAGCAAATGGATTATCATTTATAATGAGCCAATGTTCACCATATTTTTTTACAAGCTCATCATCTTTTAAATCCAAATTTTCTCCAACTATTTGACTCATTCCTAGTCTTACACAGGTTATCGGTTTTGTATCCCTTTTATCATCCAAGTCCGTATAATCTTCTATAACTTCGTTAATTATTGAATACTTTATACTCATTTCAGCATCTTCACTATTTGTTATAATAGATGTACCATTGAACGTTTTAAGAGTTGCAACTTCTCCTAAATCTATTTCATAAGGTTCTTTTAGTTCATATTGCAATACTACTGGGTTAGCTTGTAACCAAGCTTTAAAACCAGTAACATCTAAAGTTGATAATCTATTTCTTTTTATTTGCATATATATTTGTATTAATTGAGATGGAATTCCTAAACATTCAATTCCATCAATAGAACTTGTACCATTTTGAAACCTATTGTTCATTTGATTTGTTTTACCAATATTACTTATATTATAGTTGAATGAAATAGTTGATATTCCATCTCCATCATTTCTTTTAGTCCAACTTTCATCATCACTACCATCTAAAACAACTTTACCTATTCTTTTTAAAATCTTTGCTCTACCATCTTTTACTATTAATTCATCTTTAGTTCCATTTGGTAAAGAACATAATTCATTTCCTTTTAGGTCTATGTTTACTACTTCTTCTGTATAAGGTTCGTAGTCAGGTAAATTTGTTTCATTATAAGTACCTTTTAAAAGCATAATTTCTAATAAAACATTTGAAAGAGTTGTGCCTTTTTGTACAGTTATGTCTTGATATGATATTTCAGCATTCATTGTTAATGCACCAATACCTTTTTTCGACAAACTGGATAAAGACATATTATGAACCAATTTGCTATCTGCATTTCTTGTTCTTACATAAATGTTTGCATTACTTATGCTTCCATTTTTATAGTTATATCCTAATGTCATTGTCTCATTAAAACTTTTATTTAATGCAATTTTTAAAAACACATCGTTAGTTGCTGTTCCATTTAATAGAATGCTTCCATCAGCATTTTGTGTAATTGTTATTCCGCTTCTGGTTTCATTTGCAAATGGCTTCCACAAATTCTTTCCAGTTTCTACTATTTGTGTATTTCCATATGGTACATATCTTGTTGCAACAGAGCCTTCTTCTAATTGAACTCTAAATGTAAAAGCCACAGTTTTTCCACTTTCAATATAATAATTGTAGCGAACAATAGTTAAATCTTCTTCTGTTTTTTTTGTTTGTGCTTTGAAAGTGGAACCTAAATTTAAATAATTAAATTTTGTAACGTCATCTTTTCCTTTAACCGATACTGTAATATAACCATCCATTGTTCCACTTAAAACCTCTATACTATTGGTATAATAAGTACCTCCTTTAAGTTTAATAACATTTTGTGTTATTAAATCTATTCCAGTTGCTTTTGTAGCAGTACCTTTAACAGTATAAGTACTATCTCCATTATTAGTTAAAGTTATACCATCTTTAGTTTCACTACCAACAGGTAAATTAGGATTGATTAAATTCTTACCTTTTATATTTTCTATTTCACTAGGATAGTCTGGACTAGGACTTGCTCCATATTTTTCAAATACAGTATCTGTTCCTTTGCATAACATATATTTATTTGTTATTGTTAGTGAACTATCTCCCCACGTATACATTGTTGCTGTCTGTATGACAACGGTATAACTTTTATATAATGATTTGTCCACAGTAAACGACGTCTTTCCATTATAAGAATTATAATATGTGTATGTTCCATCATTTTTCATAGCATTTACCTGAACATATATTTTTCCTGGTTTTTCGTTCGATATTGTATATACTTGTTTATCTTCTAATAAGTCTGTCATAGCAATGCTTTTAATTATTGTTACATAATTACGAGCAGGCTTACCAGTAGTTGTTATACTTCCATCTGGATTTATAGTATTAGTCAGCCCATTAGCATTTGAAATTAAATTATCTATGTAATTCAGTAAGTTCTTACCACTTCTTGTTTCTTGTGTAGATTTACCATATAATTGTAGTTTAAGATTAGTATTATAAACACTATTATCTATAATTAGAGTTTTCCCATCTTTTTTATTACTTTCATATTCATTAAAAATTAGATAAATTTTATCATCATTCATAACCTTGACAAATGAACAACTCGATTGAGCAATTGCTACAAAAACATCTCTTATTGTCGCACCTGTACCCGTAAATTGATCGCTTTCTACTATAAAGTCGGAATTTGTAAAATCAGTAATTCCGCTAGTTAGTCCACTCAATTCACAGCATTCATTCCATACATCCAATAAAGTAATAAGCCCACTAGAATAATCCAGTGAGCTCATATATTCAACTTGAGTTTTTAATCCAAAATCCATTCCTACAACTTTTACTAACTCGGTAGTATCATTATCAGTTATTTCAGTAGTTATAAACGTACCAAATTTAATAGTCTCTCCATTTACAACCTTATAATATTCAAATTCTTTCTGTTTAAAATCTATATTGTTTTCCACTTCGAAGGATATTTCTTTAAATATAAAGGTACCTATAAAGTTTCCATTATTGTAACAATCATCTTTTAAGACAGCTTTTACTGGAATTTTTTTGTTATCTATTATTATATATTCGCTGAAGGTTAATGTTTTTGCATTACATCCATTTTTCCAAGTACTCGTTAAACCTTTTAACATTCTAATCACCAGCCTTCAGCAATGTAATTGTAAAATCATTTATAACTGCATCACCATCGCAAAATTTATCAACTGATATTTCCGGTCTTTCTTGTATAATAAAATCAGTTTCTTTATATTTTTTATCTTGAAATGAATAATATTGATATGTCCCCTCTGTAAGAACTTGTAAATATTCATTAGTAGTGTCTAAATCCAAAGTTCCTAAATTGATTGTTATAACACAGTCCACGTAGTCTGAAAGTATTTGTTTTCTTCTCCCATTAATAAATTTTTGTGTTATTCTATCCAAATCTTCTTTTATGTTGTAACCGTTTGAAAGTATTTTATCAAATTCAAAATAAGAATCTTCACCTTGTTTCTTTTTCAAAAGAATCATTTTACACCTCCATATTGCAATGCTTTTCGAGCTTTAATAGTTTCCTGGTTTTGATATATCTTTTCACCATCAAGATTTACAGATATAGGCATAGTTCCTTCAAAAGTAGCATTTGCATTAAGTATCTCCGTTACACTACCACTAGTACCGCTAAATGACATTTTACCAGTTTCAACATTAACGGCATCTTGCATTTCATTAAGTATTTCATTTCCAAATTCTTCAACTAGTTTCAAAGATTTACCCTTACTTTTTGTAAGCCCTACATTAAAACCTTCAATTAAATATTTTGCATCCTGTTCTGATGCTTTTGATGGAGAATGCTCTTTCAATGAAATCCTTAATTTTGCCAATAAACTATTACCAAATGACGCTATTGCGCTAAATGCAGAGCTTTGCTTGTTTCGGTTTTTTATACCTGACGTAGTCCCTTCTATCAAATATTCACCAGACTTCTTTGCTTCTCTCTTTTGATTTTTAATTTCACTTGTCATAGTCTCAGCTAAAGCTTTTGCTTCTTTTTTAGTCATAGGTTTTCCTTCTTTTATCCCATCAATATATGCTTGCACATTTCCATTTGAAGTTTTTCTGAATTCAACCTTATGACCTGTTATCTCACTAAGTTGTTCAGACAATCCTTTATTCCATGCTTGTTTAGTCTTTTTCTGACCCTCTTCTGTAATTGTTTTATATTTAGCTTGTTCAGATTCTAATTGTTTAATTTTAGATTCAGTTGATGAAACAAGAGCATTATATGTTTCTGTATCATACTTATCTTTATCCCTTTTTAAGCTGTCCAAATAAAGTTGTTGAGCTGTGATTGCATCCTGATAATTGTTATATGTTTGTTCCTTTGTTTTTCCTTGATAGTTGGTAGTATCCTCATACATTTTTAATACTGCATCATAGTTACCATTTGACAAGTTTGTTAAAGAAGTTTCATATTCTCCAATTGTTTTTTGATTATCAGCATATTTGTTTCCTGTTTCTTCGAGTAATGCTTGAGTTTTATCATACTCTGTATTCAATTCATTATTTTTATTTTTTATATTTAATAATGTTTCACCATGAATTTCTAAGCTATCATCAAAGACATTTGTAGTATTTAATAATTCTTTAACTCTTTCTTCAGTTATTCCATATTGTTCGGCTACTTTGCTAATATAATTATTTCTTTCTTCTTCGGCTTTGTTTGCTTCTTTAACTGCTGTTGCATAAGCTTCTTCTAGTTTCGCAGCTTCATCTTTAGCTTTGTTATATTTTTCTTCTTGTGCATCTAATAATACCTTTGCTCGTTTAGCTTTTATAACATTTGCTATCTCAACAGATATTTTTTGATAATTTTGTATAACTCCATCAGTTACAGTTATTTCTGTCCCTAATGCTTCATTTAAAGTTCCTGAAATAAACTTTGCCCTTTCTTCATATCCCTCTTTAACTTTTCCATTTTCATCAGCAAGATTAATTAATTCATCATATAAATTACGATAATTTTGAACTTCATTCATATTAGTATCAAGATATTTTTGCCTTGATTTATCAGCTTCTTTCATAGTTTCATCATAATCCTTCAATGTTTGATTAACTTGTTCTTGCTCAGTTTTATTTTTAGATAATGCAGAATGCAATGCTATTAATCCTGCAGTTAATCCAGCTACTCCTGCAACAATCAAACCTACTGGGTTTGCATTGAATGCAACATTTAACAATGCCATAGCATCTGTCGCGCTTGTAATTGCTGGAATTAACGACAAAAATGAACTAACAGCAGATAATATATTTTTAGCTATATTTATTGCTGATATTGTCTTTAAGACAACTTGATAAGCAACAAATCCAGCTGTAACACCTGCAATAACAGGAATTAAAGTTTTAAGAACATTTATCAATGCTTTAACGTTTACTTTTTCGATTGCGGTAGCAAATTTTTTAAATGCAGTTTCCGAAGTTTTACCTATATTACTTAAAACCCCAGATATTCCACCTAAACCATTTTTCTGCAATAATTTATCAACAGATGAAATAACGTTTGCTACTCCACGTGTTATTGCCGTTTTCATATTTGTTACTGATGTTTTTATACCTCCAGTTGCATTTCTAGCCTGTTTTTCAAAAGACTGAAAATTTTTAGTTCCATCTTTATTCAACTTTACAATTGTATCTATAAATTCATCCATTGATATAACACCTGTTCTAAGTCCTGTTCCTAAAGCCGTTGTCATATCACCAGTTCCGTTCTCAACTGCTTTCAATTGCTCTATTAATTCAGAGGCAGTTGATGACAAAGGATTGTTATCAGCATACTCCTGTGCCGACTTCAGATATTTATCTAAAGCATCTTTATTCCCTAACATTTCAGATGAAATCTGTTTTAATTGTGCTGGCATAGCTGTTTGTATTGCACGCCATTCCATCATATCTGGTTTACCTTTTGCATAAGACTGTGATAATTGTTCTAGTGCAGACGATTGAATTTCAGCAGATGCTCCACCTGCTAACAAAGCATTATTTACTGCTAAAAATATTTCGGTTGATTTTTTTACATCACCATTTTTACTTGTGAATCTTTGAACAGCTAAAGCTGCATCGTCTAGTGTTGTTGGAATACCCTTTAATTTATCACTTAATGTGTTTATGGCTTTAGATGCATCTTCACTACTTATCCCCAAATTTGACATAACTTTTGGAAAGTTGTTTAAGGTATCTATACGTGATATTGCACCATCTATACTTGCATTTATAGTACTTATTGCCGAACTTATTATTTTTGTAATTCCTAACGCTGCTATTATACTCTTAATTTTAGAGCCACCTTTTTCAACGGTACCGGTCATAGAATTTACACTTCGTTGAAAACCATCAGTATTTAATTTTGTTTCATAGGTAAGTGTTCCCGCTACTGCCACGATATCACCTCTTTTCCGATAATTTCTTTGCCATTTCGTATATTTGAGCTTGTCTAACCTGATTATTTATTTCACTTTGGGAAAGTGGTAATTTATAGTACTCTCTTAAATCAATTAAATTTTGATTTTTTCCATTATAAGCTCTATAGCTTTTAATTTTATTAAATTGACTATCATTCGGTATTGATAACCACATAGCTCTGAATTTCCACCAATGTATATAATCTCTTGTCAAATCGACTTTGAAATACATATTAAAAGCCCCCCATATATATAGATCATCATATCTATAGTTAAAAATTTGTGCTTGGTTAATAGATCCTTTTTCCTTTTTGTATTCTCTGTTTTTTCCGCATTTATAGAACCAAACAAATTTTTTTACTGCTTCTTCATATAATTTTTGATTTAATATATCAAAAAAAGCAGGGTAGAACTTTTGCAAGACTTTTATCATTGCATCTGTTTTGTTCCCACCCTGCATTTCTTCTTCAAAGTCTATAAATATACGAAAATCTGTATTAATAAAAAACTTCTTATCATTCAAATAAACATAACGAGGTAATTTACCATACATTCCTGTCATTAATATCTCCTATATCTATAATTTCTTCTTTGGTTTTGACTTCTAAATCTATTCATTTTATTTACTTTATAATTGTAATTGTTTATAACTTCATTTATTGGACTTACAGATGCATTCACATACGCATTAACTGCATAACTAATGATAGTTAACGCTACTTGTGTATCCATAACTTCATAACCATCTTGTATTCTTTTTTTGTTTATTTTATCAGTTGCACCATTTCCAAATATTTTATCAATTATTTCACTTATATTAATTTTATTTTGTTCTTTTAACTCTTTTGCATCAATGTCTTCTATCTCTTTTTTTACTTCAAAAATTAATCCATAAATCTCTAACTCTATTTTTCTATCTGTATCCTCATAATTTAGTTTATTATTCATAAATTCCTCGTCTTTCTATTTAAGCGTTTTCTGTAAATTTTTTAGTTTCTATATTAAATGTTCCGTAAATGAAATCTCCACCCTTTAACGAACCAGACATTGTCTTTTGTTCACCTGGAGCATTTGTAGCTTCTGTAATAGAAACAGTTTGATTTATCTTACGGCATTCATATGTGTTTTGAGAACCAGTAACTGGTTTCCACATTTTAACTATATAATGATCTCTTTTTAAAGCACTACCTGTTTTTCTTTGCTCAAATAGTTCATAAAAATCATCATATACGGCATCATTTTTTACCATATCCATAGTAATTGGAAATTCATTTGAATAACCTGTTACTGTTGTTCTTTTTGATTTTTCATGAATATATTGCTTTTCAGATTCAGTAGGGTTAGCATTTTCTGTTAATTCAGTTATAACTCCACCTAAAGTTATATTTTCGCCAGTAGAATCACCAAAATAGTGTAATTCATCGTGAGACATAATATCAGTTAAATCTGATTCTGCAAATTTTTGAATTTCTAATTTTAACATTTTAGTTCCTCCTTCTAAAAAAAGACCTACTTGGTCTTCCTTATATTAAAATATAATTGTAAGCTATATACACTAATTGCTCCATCTTCACTCTCGTTATAGGTTAAAGCATTAGCACAACTTACTGATTCTATTTCTTTTCCATTAAGTTTAGGGAAATCTTTTGTAACATTCTTTTCCATAAACCAGTCTGAAAATTCATCTAACCAATCAAGGTTAGTTAATCTCTGTTTATCTATTTCGCTTTCACTCTTTAATAAAAGCATATATTGATATTGTCTATACCATCCTTTATCGTTAATATATTTTAATGGCAAAGTTTCAAACCCCGTTCTTTGTAAGGCAAGGTTTTTCGTATTATCACTTAATCTCTCACTATGTATTTCCTCAATTTGTGCAATTTCATAAATTGGTTCATAGCTTTGTAGCCATTCATTAATTTTATTGTCCATTTATCCTCCTAGAGTAAGCTTCCACTTGTCTTAAAATATTATCTTTATTATCAGATTTCATACGTTCAAATGGTTGTGTACCTCTTTTACCAACTCTCTTTTTTATTCGCTTTGAATAGGCTTGATATTCAGCATAAGGAACGTTAATTTTAACATACCCACTCCCAGCAACGCTTGAATTTCTTATTGAGGCTTCTTGATATCCATCTTTATATGACACATATTTTTGTAAAGCATCAATCACAAGATTATCCAGATGTTTTTGAGTCAAGTTTAGGTTATTGTTGAACTCACGTACGTATGAACTATCATATTTTAATGTAAAATTTCCTACTTTGACTGATGATGGAAATTTAATGTTATGTAATGCCATTATTTTGCTCCAATTTTTATATGATTGATTTCGTTTAAGTCATTATCTTCAAATTCAAAGACATCAATGCTAGATACCTCATAAACATATTCTTTTCCATATTTTTTTATCAGTTCTGTTAAGGGTGCTTCTTTTATTTCATCATATACGCTTTTACCGACAATTACATCGCCTTTGTTACACTTCCATTCATTATTGTATCCAATAGTGTCAAATATTCTTATTAAAGCTGAATCTGATGATGATACACCTGTATTATTACGATTAAAAATAGATGTATTTCTTAAACTTGCTTTCAAATTGTATCTAGTATAATTCTTGTTTTTTTCCTTATGGAAAATTGTTATATCTTGAATCATAAATACCTCGTTAATTCCAAAGGTAAATTATTAATTATTGATTTTTTCTCATTTTGAATTTCAGTTTCTGACTTAAATGATTTAGAAACACCATCTATGGATATAGATGTCACTTTTCTCGAACCATTTTCATTTATAAAGTCACATAGTCTACATGCGACATAATTAAGCTGCCATTTGTCATTAAAACTAAGATTATTAACAGCATCCTCAGTTAATATTCTATTAACGTATTTATCAATTTCTCTACTTGCTTTTATTATTAAAGAATTAAAGAGACCAATTGATAAATTGCCCTTATATTCCGTTGTGTAAAAGGTATAATCTGCATAATTTATCATATTTAGTCTCTCCTTTCCTATTGAACTTGAATATTTCTAAATACTCCAGCTTTTAGCGTATTTTTTAATACAACTGCTGCTACCATTTCAACGTCGCCTTCTTTTACTGTTCCAGGCTCATTTAAATTTGGCAAATAAGATTGAACAACATCATTACCAGTTGGTGAAACTCCGTGGAATCCATCTTTTGCTATTTGAACAGCATATAAATCAGTTGTTCCTTCATCAGAGTTGATTTTAACACATGGTTCTGTTGAAGTTCCATTATAATACTCTTCCAAATCAACTAATGGAATGTTATCCCACATATCTATACTTCTTCCAAATGCATCCTCAGATTTTGTATAATAACCTGCTCTACGTGCAATACCCTTTATCTTAGTAATTAATTTGCTATTTCCTAAGAACATTGTAGGTTTACCTTGCATTTTAGAAACAAATTCATCCATTTTATCTAGGAAATCATTATAATTATCATCCATGTCTTTTGAACTTGCTAATTTTACTTTATTAACTATTTCATAATAGTTACCTATATTAGCTTTTTCTGGACTAGCAACCTTTGTATACTTGCTACCACTTTTAGTATAATATGTCTTTCTAGTATCTACTTCAGTGTCTGAAGTCTTTTGATAATCTGGTGCATTATATTCTGTACTTGAACCAGCAAGCATAACATTTAAACCATTGAATTCTTTTTCATCTATAGTTTCATCACCATTTATTACAGTATTATGGAATAAGTTTATAGCTCCTTTAATTTTTTCTTTTAGTTGGAAATCTAGTTCATCAACTGCACCGCTTGTATTTATTAAAACACGGTCAATTTTAAAATTACCTCCAAATATTTTTAAATCAGCACTAGCCTTTTCTCTTTTTGCTTCATTATTTGTATATTCCCCATTAATTGCTCTGAAGCTTGCAGTTGATGGAGTTTTTAATTTCGTATATCCGTAGGTTAATGTAGAACCTCCAGTTCCTGGTGCTACTGCATTATCAAATACTAATTTATCTAGTAAAAGTGATCCTCTACGAAATTCATCAATTATAGCTTGATCTACTTTGTCAGCCATACCTACTTTACTTTCTGCTAAAGTTATCATTTTTCATCATCCCTTCTTTTATTGTTTATATTTCGAACGTAATGCTCCCGTCAAATCTGTAGCATTACTATCAAGTGGAGTGTCTTTATGACTACCACCTAAATCAATGTTTTGTCCATCGTCTTGACCATTAAATAGATAATCGTGTTTTTCTTTAATTTTTTCTATTTGTTCATCAAGACCTGTAATTGTAAACAAACCATCTTTTTCTTCATAAGATAACTTTTCTTTATCAATTAGTTTTTCAAGTATCTTACTATCTTTTGCTTTAGACTTTTCTAATGCTTTTTCTAAAGCCGAATTTTTCTTGAAAGTTTCTACTTCTTTACTTCCATCTGCTTTTCCTAAATCATACTGTTCTTTTTTAATAGCCTCTATATCTTGTTTTTCAAAATCAGAAACTTTAGTATTTAAATTATTAATAACTCCTTCTTTAACGGTTATATCATTCTTTAAAGTACCTATCTCAGTATTCTTTTTTTCGATATCCTTTCCGTGTTCTTGCATAATTGCATTAACATAATTTTTTTTGGTATCTTCATCTTCTATTGATGAAAATAGATTTTCTAAAAACTTTCTATTCATTCTCTATCCCTCCTACGATTTTTGTACGTGTTTTTTCTTCACTTGAACTTTTAGAAAATTGCTAGTCTTTTCGTTGCTATGCCACACGAAAAAAGCCGACTATGTCGACTTATGGCGCCTCTGTAGGAGTTGCACCTACTAAAACTTTTAAGGCATAATAAAAGCACCTTATTTGGCGCTATTTCTCTTATGATATTCTTCCATATCATTTTTATACTTTTTCTTTTCTTCTTGAGTAGGAATATAATCCTCTTTAGAATTCCACAGTTTATTAGCTAATTCGGTTAGAGGACTATTTTTATCAACTTTAACATTATCACTCCAAAATTGAGTTTCTAAGGAATTACCATCTTTCAATTTATCTTTTTTTGTCATATTGTTCTACCTCCTCTAATTCAATAAATATTTTACCATCTTTTTTATAATAATCAATATATTTGAATTTAGAAGTTCTTTCAAATAATATTTCGCCTCCACCTTCATCATTTAAAGTTGATAAATTTCTCCCATTTATAGATTTTATTTTAAATTGTAATTTCATATTTTCATCATAAAATTCTTTTGATGACGAAATATATGATTTCCAACTTCCAATGCCATCATTATTGTCAAATATGCTTAATATATTATTTAATTGCTCAGAGCTAGTTATCTCTACACTTCTATTTACATAGCCATAGTATTTAGGAGCTTTCATTAATGAATTATCTAGATCATTTATAAAATCTTTTTGTTCTGCAGTTAATTTCTTATTATTATACAATAATTCATTTATTTTATAAGAATCTGAACTAATATATTTATTTAACGAATATCTTTCACTCTCTGTTAATTTATTAATCCAAGAGTTATTGTATATTCTTAATTTTAACTGAGCATTACGTAATTCTTTTTTTGCTTTGTCTGATGTATTACCACTAGCTACTACATTTTTCTTTGATTTAATCTGCCTTTTCAAATAGTTTATTTTCTGTTGTTCTTTATATTTTCTTTTAACTTCTTGCATTGTAGTATGTTCACTACCATATACCACTTTATTTTCGTTATTATCGAATTCAGCTAACCACAAGTAATTAACTATATGATTGCAATTGTATTCTTCTGTTAAATATTCATATTCCTTAAACATATCTTTACTCATAGTAACATCATCTATTGGCTGATGAGATGGTCTACATTTCGAGGAGTGGCCTATTCTTACGCAATTATAATCTATATCATTTCCAATTTTTTTTGCGATTGTATCCGCCACAGATTTAATACTTCCGTGAAGTCCACGTTTAACAACTGTTTCTATTCTTTCATTTCTGCCATTACTCGTTTTAAATGTAATACCTTTTTTTGATAAATATTCAATTACTCTATCAATAGCAGTCTGATGATCTTCTTTGCCAGTTATTACAGTTTTGTATATATCATTCATAGCATCCACATAACTTTTTTTACCTTGATAGGCTATGGTTCTTGTTAAATTGTTTAAATCATTATTCGTGTTTTTTATAGTGGCCATTACTATTTGTTTAATATTTGAATCAAATGTAACATCGTATCCCTCAATTTGAGTTGTAGCCAATTCATTAAATAAATCATTTGTATATTTTTTTCTTTTTGAAGTAATGTTTTGGGTTGTTTTTAATGAATTTTTATAAACTCGTTTAGAATTAGACTTTATTGAATTTTTATTTAAGTCACTTGAAATTATTAAAGCGATTATTTCATTAGTTATTTTTTGATTTAACTTCTCATATTCATTAACTATTTTATTATTAGTTAATTTATCAATATTATCAGGTGTGAGCATATGCTATTCCTCATCATTTATCTTGACATCTCCACCATCTAACATAGCTTTAGCAGTTTCTATATCTTCACCAAAAAATTTAACTCTATATTCCCACGGTTGCCTTAAGCCAGCCGATATTTCTTCTAAATACTGTTGTTTTAAATCTTCTTCACTTATTAAAAAGCCATCTGTACTAATTACTTCTATTTTATCATTTTCATTGACATCCTTTTTAAAAAGTAAACGTCCTAGCAACAATATTCCTTTACATATATTTTCTACAAATTCATCTACGTTTTCACGATATTTACGAGCATTTATTGTTAAATCCGCTCTCTCTCCCAAATATTGAGTTGCGGTCACAACACTACCATTATTATTAAATTGATAATATTTTGTGCCCAAACCACACTTGAAACTTAACAAATCCAAGAAGAACTGAATACCATTTTTATTTTCTTCAACTCTTATATCAGGGTTATATTCCTTTATTAAACTATCTTCATTTATATTTTCAATTGGATCACCAACAATTTGAAATTGTTGTTTGCTTATATCATCAGGATAAATAACTCTTCCTTTTTCATCCTGTTGAGTAAGTTTTTTATTATAAAATATTTTTTTACCACCAAGTTTAAAATCCATAACAAAATTGTGAAAGGCTATATCAGTCGCATATATTTGATCTATTGCATTGCCATACATTGAAAATCCTAAACCATTAGCTTCCTTCACAGGATTATCTATCGGAGGAATTAGTATGCTGAATAATGGTATCTCAGAATTGGTATAATATTCTTTCAACACATTATCTTTTTGAAATTCCTTTCCGTTTTCGTCAATGTATATGTTTTTAATTCTATACGTTTTAAATTCATCACCATTTTTGTCTTTTTTCTTGACTAATTCGTGTATTTCAATGTAATAAATTTTCTTGTTTTCTTCTCTTATTTCACTTCCAAATGCACAATCAACTATTCTTCCGTGCTCTACTCTTAGTGGTATGATTTGGCTTGCATTCACCCATACTTGATCATATTCTGTAAATTTATCTGTCGTTAATTGGCCGTTTACTAATTTTGCATTTTTAACACGATTAATACAAGCACAAGTTCCAGAGTATGTACTTTTCTCTATGCCTGTAGAAAGATTTTTGTTAAATTTTAGTTTTAATAATTGTTCTTCTAAATATTTTTTATTTTTTAGAGTTGATGTAATTTGGTCTTTCTCGCTCCAACAAATGCTAGCCCAATCTTCAGCTATTCTTTTAGGCATTCCTAAAGAATACATTTCTCTGTCATATGAAACACCGTCATAAACTATTTTATATTTATGAAAATCGGTTTTTCCTTTCCATAAATCTATCCAACTATTTATTCTTGAATAGAATCCATCATAAGGATTATAATTTTTTGAACGTAAATATTCTATTATCTTATTATTCATAGTTTACCTTCTTTCTCATAATTGAATTCATCCATTTTTCCCATGAATAAACAAAGCTATCCAAACTATCAATGTCTGAAGTTTCGCCGTCATCTATCCATCTTTCATCTTTGCTTTTTTCATCGTATAAAGCCGTTTTTAAAGCCTCTATACAAGTTTTAGTGTCATTTTCAACAAAAGATATCCTATCACTATTTAGTAATCTTATTATTGCTTCTATTCTATCTTTAATCTTTGTTTTAATGCTATCTATAATAGGAATATTAAACTTGAGTTCTGACCTCAAAGAATTGTTTAACACTTGTTCAGCGCTATCACAGAATATTCCTTGTGGATGACCATATTTGTCTTCTATCTTTTGAATAAAATCATTTATCCAAGAAAAAAGAACCTTTGTATTGGTTCCTGTAGCTTTTAATTTATCACTTGATAAAACTTGTATTTTAGAGTAATCTCGCGCTATTTTTGTGGCAGTTATTGAATGTGATGAAGTATTACCTCCCCAGTCAATGCCTATAATTATCATACCGTTTATTATTTCATTTGTAATATATCTAGTTTCATCGTTTGCTATAGGTTTAAATATAATTCCTTCTGCATTACAAGCTTGACCTAAAATGTAGCGATGATAATAAACAGTCCCTTGATACTCTTTACATAACTGTTCTACATATGTTTCAGGTAAAAAAGGATTATCAAATATTGCATATCTCTGTAAATATATATCTATATCACTATTTATAAACCTTTCAAACCAATGATTAGGATCTTGAGGATTACCGGCAAAATCACAACAACTATATTCGAATGACAAACGAGATTTCAACAATTCAAATACTTCTTTATTGATGTCATAGGCTTCATCTATATATAAATATTTAACTCTAGGGCCTCTAAACTTTCTTACTCTTCCTACATTATCAGCGCCTATACAATAAACCTTTTCACCGAATATCTTGCAAGTGTTATCACTTGAGATATCAGTAACGACATCACTTGTATATATTTCTTGTAGTGGTTCTATAACATTTCTTTGTATTGTTTCTTTTGAAACACCAACAATAAAATTAAGTCCTTTTTTGCCTATTCGTTCTGTAATTCTATCAGGAATAACATATAATGTATCTACATATGTTTTACCACACTGTGTAGCTCCAACTTTACCATTCCAACGATGATTTGCATTATTTATGTAGTCTGCTTGTTTTTCACTTAATTCAATTACCTTTTCGTTCACCGGCTACCTTCCTTATTTTAACTAATATTTCATTAGCATTATTGATTGCCTCTTTGTTTTCTGTATCAAGTATTTTTTCTCGCCATACACTAGGTTTTCTATTTTTTAACCAAAAAATCATAGCAGTAGTATCAGGAGAAATATACATTTCTTCTTTATAATTAATTACTTCACCGAGATTAGTTACCTTTTGTTTATTAAGAGTTTTAGTATACCCTAAAGCTTTTTTTAATAATGCATTCTCAACTTCGAAATCAATAACTTCTTTTCCCTTTTTTAAGGCGTTGGATATGTCGGATTCTTTCTTTTTCCAATCCCACAATGTCGACCTATTTATTCCTATATTTTTTGCTATCTGTTCTTCAGTTAAGCCATCTCTTGCCCAACCCTCTAGCAAGATTAACTTATCTTCTTGTAGCCATTCATTAATCTTGCTTTTTGCCATAGTTAATCTTCCTTATCTTCTTTTTTATCTTTTATTATCTTTCCTAAAAAACCTTTAGACTTTAATTCTCTATATCTTTCTTCATTACATACAAAAATATTACCTTTCAAAACCGGTTTTAGTTTATTCTGTTTATCATTGAAATCTTTTATAACTTCTGATCTTATCATTTTCTCCTCCTCGTATAAAAAAAGAACTATATTAGTTCTAATTTGTATCTTTAATAGATACTGTCTAATGATATATTGTCAACTAGATTTTATAACCGAATAGGCATAATTATTTTAAAATTTCTTACCTATTTCATAAGGTCTTATGGTGTCTTACCACCTATTTATATATCATTAGACACTAACTACTAAAGTTAGTGAGCATATACCAAATAGTATATGAATTGATATGTAGTACTTGCAAGATAGACTTTTCAGTGTCTTACCACTTCTAACTTTACATATCAAACCTAGTACCATAATAAGTACTGTCTAATGATACGATGACTTTGATATTATCTCATAAGGCATTCAACCATAATCTTTCCAGCACTCTTTCATACTGGAATGTTTTAGCACTTAAACTATTCATCTTACATATCACTAGACACTACCTGTTAAAGGTAGTTCGCCTTAATATGTGCTTTTAGTTTCTACATGTTAACCAAAAGTCTACTAAGGTCTTTAGTTAGTGCCTTATAGACACCATAGAATAAATAAAAGGCACCTGTAACGAAAATTCTACTCTTACTCGTCAGTTTTTCTCTTTTTATAAGCCATTACTAGTATAGGCTTAAAGGATTAAAAGTCCTTCCCTTTTACCAGTTTTTATTTATTCTATGCTACCTACAAGAGATAGCATTCCCTTTATGGGAACAAATCAACACGTGTCTAGTACGAATAACAATCTTATTTTCACATATGAGAATAAGCACTTTATAAGTACCTTAGAATAGATAATGTAGTCGGCTATCTAGCTCACCGTAGTAATTTGTTATCTACTCTAAGCTACCTATAAAGTATTCTCTTCACACCTTGTTTCATATTTGCATCCATTGCATATGTTTTTCATACATATTTTAGATTTTTGATTGTTTGAATAAAATTCTATTTCTACATAGTCTTCTTTATCTTCAATATACTCGTGTACTATTTTTTGAATATATTTTACGTTATCATTTGGTATAGTACCTGCTTTTACCATTCCATCTAATATAGACTTAGGTATACAATTATCTAAATCTGCTATTTTAGACTTTATATGCCACTTAAATACAATAGTTAATGGGAATGCGTTAACCTTTTTGCCTTTAAATAGTAAAGCTACTATGTTAGTTTCTTTTTGTTTTATCGTATTGGCGTAATAAGGGTTACTTCTAGATGAATTTATTATTTTATTTAAGTTTTCAAACTTGTACTTGATTATCATCTCTTTTTACCCTTTCCACGAAAAAATACCTAGTTATTAGGTATTCTCTCACTATACCAATTGTATCAAAGAAAACGTATCATATCGTATCATCATTTATAGCTCTTTGACATTTCCATTTTTTATAAATTCTTTTACATTGTATAACTGAGTAATGAACTTTTAAAGATATTTGTTGCCAAGTAAATTTTTCTAAGCATTGTTCTTTATAATAAACTATCAATTGTACTACTTCATCATATTTACCTAATCTTAATAATTCCTTTTCGATAAAGTTTTCAAGTAAAAGTTTTTCTTTAAACAGCTTGTCCAATTCTTTATCTAATAATTCATTTTTGATAACATATTTAGCATATTTATCTTCTCTTTTTCCACCATCAACTAAAGTTTTGTCATATTTAGTAGCCTGTGGCATCATTTTAGACATTTCTAGCTCTTTTTTCTTTAAATAATACTCTATTTCATTATCTATTTTATTTATTTGATTATTAGCTTCTTTTATTGTCATTAATCCCTCCTAACTCCAAAACCCTCTTACTTTTTATAAATTGTTTTCAATAAAAATTATCATCAAAGTATTTTATATATTTCTCTGGTTTATTAACATAATTCACTTTACCAGTCGTGTATGTTACTATATCGCCCTTTTTTATTTCTTTTATATTTTTCATTTGTTCCTCCCATTGATCTTAGTTCATCTACATATTTTTTCTTCTGCTTTTTTAGTTGCTTAATTTCTTGATCAACTAAATATATTTCATATTTAAGTTCTTTTTCTCTGTCCTTCACGTTCTACCTTCTCTTCAAACTCTTCAATTAATCTTGGGTCTCCCATTACTTTAGCCATAGTTAACAAATTATTCATTGCTACTTTGTACTTGTATTCTAGTATGTTATTTCTTTTAATTACACCACATAATTTTATAACTAATATTATGCTTAAACCTATAAAGTAATATATCATTTATTCCACCTCATTTTCATAAATATTTCCTATTACTTCAATATCAGTAAATATAAATAATTGATTATCGCTTACACGACTATTACATAATAAGAAACAACCACTATTAAATCCAATTTCTCCAACAACTTCTTTACCATAAAATTTTGCTTTTACTTTATCTCCTTCATAAACTTCTACACCATTTTTATCCTTTAACCCCGTGTATTGTCCTATAGTATCATTATCAACCATTACCGAATAACCTTTATCATCAATAATCATAGTTCGTGAGCTTGATAACATAAAATCATTATCATAATTTTGTATAAATAAACTACCATAAAACCATTTTTTATATTGATAGTTGTATCCTCTAAACTTTATTTCTCTATTCATTATTTATCATCTCCTATTATTTCTTTGTATTTTTGTAAAATAATTTGATATGCTCCAACCGTCATTGCTATATCAATATAACCCGTTTCGATTAATTTATTTCTCCATTTTATTTGAATGTTTTTTATTTCATCTTCTAAATACTTTATAAACTCTTTTTGTTGAGCTAATAGTTCTTCATAAGTAGGCATATCGTATAAATTATAAAATGTTTTATCTTTAATTAACTTGTTAGGAAAAGCTATCTTTTGTATCATAATATCCTCTCTTAGATTAATATTTTGCAATTGATATTCTTCAAGTTGTTTCCTTAATTGTTCTTTTTCAAACATAGTAGCTTCATAATCTGCTACTGCATTTTCATATTTTTTCTTTAATTCTTGATTTTCTTTTAATAAACCATCTAAATCAAGACATCTATAACCATTACAATAAATTTTCCCACAGTTGCACTCAACTACTCTATATGTCCTTTCAAATTCTTCTTCTGTTATTTTATCAATTTCACATCTTTGCTTTATAAATTCTTCTCTAGTCATTTACTCATCACCATCTGCTTTCTTAATTAAATCAATTGTTACATTCTTAATTAAATCGATTGTTACTTCGTTAATAAACAGCCCTATACCAAATAAAAGCATTGCTTCACAATCCCATTTGTCTGGACAGCCTTTTATCTTTTTCATATCATCAGCACTAATTCCAAATAATTTGCCATTGTTTCCATTAACTTCAAATCCCCATATTTCTTCAGTTTCTCCACATTCGCATTCTTTCGTATCATATTCATAGCCATAGTAGAAACCATAGTTTGTTGTTGTTAATACTGCATAATCGTCACTAATTGTTACATCAATCATTTATTATCACTTCCTTCTAGTTCTATCATTTTATTTAAAATATCTTTTGCGACTTCAAATTCTACACTTTCATTATCAAAACAATACCATTCAGCACCTATATGTTCTTTTAACTTATTCCAGTTGTTTTGTAATTTCATAAGTTCTTGATGTTCTTTTTTTATTCTTTCTCTTCTTCTTATATTATGTAATCTATCAAGTTCTTTTTTTCTTTCTTTATGTTCTTCTGTCCATTTTCTTACTGCTTTTCTTTGTGATTCACTTGTTTTATATTCTTTATTCATTACTATCACTTCCTTGTTCTAGTTCTTGCATTTTATCTAATACTTCAAATATTTTTATATGTTTAGTAAGAACCGTTTTATCCGTTGGTATTTGATTATGCAAATATTCTTTTAACTTAATCCAATTGTCTTTTAGTTGCTGATTTTCTTCTATCAAATTCAAACAATTTAATTTTAAATAAAATTCTAATTGTTTTTTTAATTCTTCTTCGTCTAATTTTTTATTACATTGTGAGTGAAATAGCATTTGTTTATCTTTGCATATTACTACATGATTATTATCTGCTTGTGATATTTCATAACCTTTATAATTAATCTTTAACATAATCTATTCTCCTATTCTATAACTCATACTTTCAAATTGTTCTTTTGTTAAAATTTTCAATAATTCTATGTGTGCATTAGTGATTAATTCATATTCTAAAATTAATAAATTATTTTGTTCATAATTAACAACTGCTGTGAAATTTTCATTGTCTACCACCACTTCAGCTTTATATTCTTTTCCATATTCTTTATCAAATAGCAATAATATATCTCCTTCTTCTATTAAATCGATTATGTCATAACTGGCTTTAATTACATCTTCTACTTCTAAGATATGGCAAACTCTTTTTTTGATTTCAATTTTTATATAGTAGGGATTAACTTGCTTTAGTTTTCCTATTTCTCCCAAATTAGTCCTGACATACATTCCAATTGTTAATTTACTCATATGCCTCATATCCCTCTGCTTTCTCATATAATTGACCATCTATTACAAAGTCATCTCCACTAGGATGTATGTAATACTCACATTCAGGATGTTCTTCTTTGTAATCAGCGATCGTATTATTAGCTTTTTTTACTTTATGTTCTAATTTTTTATTTTCAATTTTCAACCTTGATATGTCATCTTCATATTTGTTACTACTGATAATTAATAAACCTATTGTCAATATTCCAAATAATACTATAGACACTAGCAAACCCAATAAGTTATTTCCAATAAAATCATTTACTCTCTTCATAATTCACCTCTTTTAAAATCTTTATTAACCCTTTATAGAAATCTTTTATTGATATCTTTATGTACTCTGATTGTCCAATTTCTTTTTCGTGTTCGTGTTGTTTGATTAATAATTTAGTTAATTCTGTTATCATAGTTTAAAATGCAATATCATTATCTGTGATTTCAATTGAACTTCCAAATTCTGAAAATACATCATCACTCAACTTTTGTTTAGTATTTTCTGTTTTTGTAGTCTCTTGTTTAGATTCATCTTTTCTCGATTGTAAAAAATCTATACTATCAACTATAACTTCTGTAACATAAACACGTTTTCCATCTTTATCTTCATAGTTTCTTGTTTGTATTCTTCCTTCTATTCCTAAAAGATCTCCTTTTTTTACATATTTATTTAAGAGTTCTGCTGTGGATTTATAAGCTATACAATTAATGAAATCACTTTCATATTCTCCGTTTTGATTTTTAAATTTACGAGTTACTGCTAAAGTAAAACTTGTTATTGCAACGTTGTTTTGGTTATATTTCAATTCTATATTTTTTGTTATTCTTCCTGTTAAACATACCTTATTCACTTTTCTGTTTCTCCTTATTTAATTCTTTAATTGCATTCATTTTTTCAATTCTTAATTTTGTTTCTTCTTTTTCCATTTCGATGTCATAGCATTTCTTTACTATTGTTTTATAAAATTCAAGGTCAACAATTTTAATAAAATTAAGTAATTCACTACCAAAATTCCAACTATCCTTAGCTTCAATTTCACTACATTCTCTATTTAATTTGCATTTTTGAGCTACAAAATTTTTTATTTTTTCTACTAACCATTTATCATTATCGTTTGGTCTTTCTTTTAATAATAAATCCCTATATTCGCTTAAGCTTATCGTTATATTTTTATCTTTCATTATTTTTTACCTAACAAATATTTCCTATAATGTTCTTTATGTTCAGGATATATTTGTATCATCCTTTCGTATATTTTTTTCTTTATTTGTTTATTATTTTTACTGTGAATTTCTATTATATGATCGTTATAACTTAATGGTGTTAAATTCCATAGATTATTATTAGTTCTATCTTGATCAATATGATGATAATGTCTTATGGTAAATACATTACCCTTTTTAGGTAAATATTGTTCCTTATAATCAACTACATAATCTGGATTATCATAAGCCTCATATAATTTATCTAATTCATTTCTCACCTTTTTTGGTATTTCCATACTTCCCCCTAAAATTGTGCGACGATAAACTCTCCGTTTTTTACCTCTAAACGTATGTTATCGTTTTCTCCCATAGCTTTTAAAGTTTTACTAGCCTTTACTAATTGATTAAATGCTCTTGTTCTATAATCTTCAGCACTTGCTATTATTTCGTCTTTATTTGATGTCAATTTGTATCCCCTTGATGAATGAGCTAAATACTTATCAGTTTTATGTTCAAAATAACTTTGATTATGTATTTCTACCATTTTTCTAAAAGTACGTTCGTCCATCGTTACTCCCTCGGATTTAAGTATTTTTAGAATGTCCTTCTTTTTAGTCCATTCAAGCAGTTTATCTGATATAAGTTCTATCATTTCCATTCCTCCTTTAGAATCTGCAATTCACTAGGTGTCATAGTTTCAATTCCTATAGCCTTAGCCTCTTGAACTATACCATCTATCAACTTTGACATTTCTTTAGTGTTCATTTCTGAACTTGGTGTATAAACTTTGTAAATGTAAAACTTGTTTCCATTTGCTTCTCTTATTCCATCTAACTCATAATATTTGAATAAACCTTTTACATCCTTAGTTGGTAACATAGCTTGTGTTATTACACCATAATGTCTTAAATAATCTTTATGAAGTTGTTCTTTATCAATTTTCATTGCATCTGCAATTTGTCCTAAGATAAGCCAATAATAGGCGTTGGCATCTAATGAACGTTTATTTCTATGTTTAGTTATTTTAATGTCATATAATGTATCCCTGTCTAGTTTTAGTAATTTGGGTATTACATCATCTACTTTACTAATAAAAGTCTGCATCTCTCATTCCACTTTCTTCGTATGCTGTTAATGGTCTTGAATGTTCTTTAAAATTTTGATGATTTTCTTTTAATTCATTATATTTTTCATTAATATCTTTATAATCATTCTCTAATGAGTAATACTCTTTTATTAAATCTCTTACATAGTTATTAATTACGCCTTGAGTATTTTCTGTTAAATAATCTAACTTATCTTCAAATTCCATAAATCATTCTCCTTTTGAACCCGTCAAGTCTATTCCTGCTTCTAAATAATCATCTATTATTTCATTAACAATTGTTTCATCTGTTCCAGCCATTCTTATAGCAATCTTGCCAAATTTCTCTTGGCTACTTTCGTATGCTATTTGCTGATTTTCTGGTACTAATAATTTCTTTGTTTTTATGTTTTGACCATATAAACTATGCATTTTCGAATCAGTATTATTTGCCTTCTTTAATTCAATTTCTAGTCTCAAAAATTGTTGTAAGTTTAAATCACTTAATTCGCTCCATAGATTATCTCTACAAAATTGATTTAAATCTTCTAATCTTACTCCTAGCTTTCTCATCAATTCTTTAATAGTATTTTTAACAATTACAATTGCATCAGAATTCTTGATATACATTCCTTTAAATATTTCGTACGACTTATAAGAATTCTTTTGCATATCTTCTGCACTTGCTATAGCTTTGTCTACTCCAAAACCAGCAAACCCTAAAGCTCTTCCTACTGCAGATGTTTCACAATTTTCGATCATAGATGTTAAATTTATTTGATTTTTCCCCTTATTAGTTTCACTTGCAGTTCCAGTTGCAATTATATTGTCCTCACAATCAGTAACAATAGTTTTCATTCTTACATAATTTTCATTTATCTCCTGAATTTCAGTTTCTATGCTCCCAGTAGGATAAACCTTTCTATATGCTTTGATACGTTCATTTACTTGAGCATAACCTTTCCCTTTAATATCAGTAGTTTGTATTTCGTCATTAGCTTTCTTTATTTGCTCGTAGCTTACTTTGATATTTTCCATTTTTTATCTTCCTTTCAAGTTTCTTTATTTCCATAGTTTGATTTATATTTTCAGTCTGTAAATCTTCACATTCATTTAGTTTCTTTCTGTAAGAATTTCTAAACGTGCTAGTTCTTTTTTCTTCATTTAGTAAACATTGTCTTAATGTTTGATTTTCAGTTTGTGATTTATCTAGTTTTGATAAATTCTTCTTATCTTGTATTTTTAATACTTCGTATCGAATTAATAAATCGACATACTTAATTATTTTCATTTAGCCAATCATAATCCGGTATTTCTATGTCCGGTTCATCCTCCTTTGATTTTTCTATTAAATCTTCATATTTTTTATCTTTTATATTTTCTAAAATAGCGTTTGTATATTTTAAATTGTTTGCTCTAGCTACCATTGTTTCTTTCAACGCATACTCAATTTTTTTCCAATCGTACTCTTTAAGCCAAACGTTAACCAGTTCTATCTCAATCGAGTTTAAAGTCCGACCTAAAATCTCCTCTATATTATTTATAGTAGTAGTATAAGAAGTATCTATATTCTTATATAGTGGTTGCTCGTTGGTTGCTCGTTGGTTATATGGTTGGTTAATTGCTTGGTACTTATCGTAATTAACTATTGATATTATTGAGAAAGTGTTGGTTGTTTTGATGGTTATTTCGTTGGTTGATTTTAGGTGTTTTATTGCAGTCCTTATTTCTTGCTCAGTTAAAGCTAATTCTTTACTCAATTGTTTTCGACCTGTAATAAAGCTCCCTCTTTTTATCTCTACCCCTTCATAGGAACCATCTTTCCAATTTGCTTTTAGCAAACAATGAATGAATAATATCTTAGTGTTTTTATTTTTGTACCATTTCCAATCTAAAAATTTTTTATGAAGTTTTATCCATACTTCATTCATCATTTACCTCCTACATTTGCTTTATTCCTATTTTTGTGATATCTTATAGGAGTAAATTATTTTTATTTACGTTTTACGTTAGTCGTATGTGTTCCAGCACTGCGACTTTTTTTATTTACTCTCAATATAACCACCTCCTTAAAATAGAACTATAAATGTAGCAAATACTATCGTTAAACCAGCATATATTAATGCTACACTCTTATACTCTTTAATTAGTTGTTTCATTACCTTCACCTTTTAGTATCCTTTCTATGTATTTAGGTATTACTAAATATGGCCTTGTAAAAGGTACATACATCTTTTCCTTTTTCATTAAATCTCTTGCCTTTAGCATAATCTGTCTTGATTCCTCTTTGCTAAAACCTTTTTCTAATAAATAATCTTTTGTTACATATTCCATATTATTTTCCTTTCCCTCTAACACCTAATGGAGCCTAGAAACGACGAATACTAGTTTTTTTACCTTGAAAGGAGGTTTGCTTCTAGACTCAATTAGATGTTAGAGATTTTTAATTTTAATAAAATTTCGTCCAATCTATTTCAAGAATTTTACCTAGTTTTTTTGCTATATATGGTTTTGGTTGCCTAAAACCAGTTTCATAATTTGAAATAGTTTGTACAGTAGTATCAGATAATTTTGCTAGTTGTGCTTGAGTTAAACCTTTACTTTCTCTAGCGTCTATTAACCACTGTCTTTTCATAATTCACCACCTTGTCTTTTTATACATTTTGTTATATAATTAGAAACGTTAAAGAGTTTATTTGAAACGGCAATATTAATCTACTAAAATAAGCCCGATTCAGTTTATTATTCTCTTTAATGTTTTGATGAAATCAAGTGAGTCGCCAAACTTTAGCTTGATTTCCTTTTTTGTAATCATATTATTTTTATTGATTACATTCACATTATATAACGCATTTTGCGTTATGTCAATACCAATTAGCACATTTTTGCATATTTTTTGATTTTTAACGCACTTTGTTATATAATCAGCGTAGAAATGAGGGAAAAATATGCTTTCAGAAAGATTAGTTCGATTGAGAAAAGAAAAAAATCTCTATCAAGGAGACTTAGCAAAAATATTAAATGTCGCCCAAACAACCGTTAGTGGATGGGAAAACGGTTCAAGAACACCAGATAACGATATGCTTATGACTTTAGCCAATTACTTTGATGTATCTACAGATTATTTATTAGGCCGTTCTGAAAACAGAAATCCAAGTAATGGCCTATATACAAAGACAATAACTGATGAAGATGGGTACTCTATCGAAATAAAAACAGAAGTCCCTTTTAGTGAACTTTCTAAAGAAAAACAACAGGATATGATTGACGTTGCTATGGAAAAACTATTTGAAGTTAAAAAGGAAATCAAGGAGAAAAAATGATTGTAGCATTAATTATATTAGTAATATTCATCTTTATAATATTAGTTGCAGTCGAATTAGATAAAAATAAGAAATATGAAGCAGAAGATGGCAAAAAGAATAAATCAAACTTACGTTGTCCCGTTTGTAATGAAAGAATGGGAATATACGATTTGAGCAGCGCAAAATTCAATCATATGATTATATGTAAAAAATGTATCATTAAAATACAAGAAAAATTTGGTGAGAAACGACTTAATAATATATATCTTGAAGATCTACAAGAAGCAGTATTAGAATATGATTTGAAAAAGAAAATAGACATTGATGAAAATGGAACTATATATGATACAGAAACAGGTGAAATAATAAAAAAATAACCACAGGCATAATATTGTCCGTGGTTTTATATTGAAAATTATATAATATTGTCGTAAAATAATTTTAAGAAATGCGTTTCACACAATATTTGTGCATTTCACTAGATTTTTAATTATGTTATATAATTCTATGTTAAACTTCAATCATCGGAGGTTAATATGAATTCTATTATAGTAATTAAAAAAAATAATAAAATCATTAAAATATTTTATTATAAGTTGATTGAAAATTCGCTAGTACAGGAGTTTTTAATATAGAATTATTAGAAAGGAGTATTAGTATGCAGAATGAGTATAACGTGTATATAGATGAATCTGGTGATGAAGGTATAAATAAAGGTTCAAAATTCTTTATACTTACAGCAATAATAATTGAAAGGAAAAAAGATTTAGGAATATCTAGATGTGTTGATGCAATCAAAGAGTATTTAGAAATGAGTATTAAAAGTCAATTACATTGGAACTTAGTAAAAGGATATCCAAACAAATTAATGATAATGTCAAATATAAAAGAAATGGATATAACGATTATTAATGTAATTATCGATACAACAAAAATAAGAATGATAAGTTCAAGTAATGTTTATAATTTTTTCTCCGGATATTTATATGAAAGAATATGTTGGTTTGTGAGAGATAGAAATGCTGTTGCAAATATTAATATTAGTAGTAGAGGAAATTTATCAAAAAAAAGATTAATAGATTTCCTAAAAGAAAACAACGATAAAAAATTTACTATTGATTATAGTAAAATAAAAGATATAAAAATATATCCAAATTCTCAAAAAAAATTATTACAATTAGCGGATTGCTGTTGTAGTGCATTAGGGCAAGCCTTAAAATATAATGATGCTAAAAATAGAAGATATGTATCATACTTAAAAGAAAAATTTTACACATATAATGATAAATATCTAGGATATGGACTGAAATATGTACCTACAAACATTGAAAAAGCTCCTGAGTTCCGGGAGCTAATAATATATTTAAATAATTAAAAAGTGATGAGTTTTCCCCCGACTAGAGGATCCCACAAGTCAACGCTTGCTGGGATAACATTCAGAAATCCCCTCCAGTAACTCGGCGAACTACTCACCCATCAAACAAATGATAACACAAATGAATACCATTTGTCAATTATAGTATATTCAAATTGTCAAATGATATTACTAAAAAAAGATAGTCCCTCGCCAAAGCAGACTATCGAGTGAAAAAAACTAGTATTCGTTTTTTGTTTTTTTCATACCCTATTTTATCAAAAAAAATATATAAATTCAAGGAGGCATTATGGCAATATATGAAAGTAAACCGACTAAAGATGGTAGAAAATACTATTTTAGAGTTAAATATAAGGACATATTAGGAAATGTTAAAGATTATTCCAGTAAAAAGTTTAAGTTAAAAAAAGAAGCCGAACACGAGGAACGACTTTTTAAATTAAATATAGAAAAACAATCAGCTTCAGCTGTTACTATTACATTTTCGGACATATACACCGAGTACATGGTAAGGCATTCAAAAGAAATTAAAAAACAAAGTGTAATTAGAACAAATAATTTATTTAAAAAATTGGATTCAATAAAGAATATAAAGATAAATAATTTTGATATTACAAAATATAATTTATTTAGAAAAGAAATAGAAGAAAGGAACTACACCCCAAATTATGCAAATAAGATATTATCATTATTAAAAAGGCTAATAGAATATTCCAATAAATATTATAATACAAGTGATAGAATAATTAAATTTATTGATAATTTTAAATCGGTCAATGAATTTAAGAGGGAGATGGAATTTTTCACATATCAAGAATATAAGGCATTTGATGATGTCATTAACGAAACAGATTATAAAACTTTTTTTACTGTTTTGTATTATATGGGGTTAAGACAAGGTGAAGCTCAAGCTCTGACTTGGAATGATATAAATCTAATTAGAAAAGAATTGAATATTAATAAAACCTTAACCACTAAAATAAGAGGTGAAAAATGGACAATATCAACGCCTAAAACAAAAAATAGTACAAGAACCTTACCAATACCAAAAATCGTTACAGAACGTCTAAAAATACTTAAAGAGTATTATAAAAATAAATATTTTGATTTTAACAATGATTGGTTTGTTTTTGGTGGTAAATTTCCGTTAAAAGAAACTACCATTTGCAAAAAAAAGAATAATTATTGTAAATTGGCAAATGTACAACAGATTAGAATACATGACTTTAGGCATTCCTGTGCAAGCTTATTAATTAATCAAGGTGCTAGTATAGCATTAGTATCAAAATATTTAGGTCACAGCAATATATCAATCACTCTAAACACATATACCCATTTTTATAAATCAGAACTAATTGATATTACGAAAAAAATAGACAATTTATAAAAAAGTGTGCTTAGTGGTGTGCCTAAATAATATATGTATAATAAAAAACCCTTATTTTATAAGGGTTTTTTTTTTACTTGGTGACGCG
>ENA-OPSJ01000198-OPSJ01000198.1-human-gut-metagenome-genome-assembly--contig:-NODE-198-length-54572-cov-3.023057_pt1 | contig 54572 bp, 47 predicted proteins | sample MGYA00241801_ERZ501893 | MGnify/ENA primary metagenome ERZ501893 (study PRJEB25962, sample SAMEA2042219) | human gut metagenome | biome: human gut; feature: human-associated habitat; material: faeces...
ACTTTATTCAAAAAAAAATCATTTTAGGTCTTGACTTTTAATAGTTAGTCTCTAGTTCATAAATATATACGGCACTGTTTGATGTGTTCCTGAGTATACAAAATAAAACCACCAATAAAACATGTAATAAAGTATAATAGCCGAACGAATAATTATTCCACTTTTTACTGGTTTTAATGCCCCCATTGCCCATGGAATAACAATCACATCAAAAATTGCAAAGTATAGTGCAATTCTTCCACCATAACCACTTACACTGGTAAACTGTAAAAATAAGACTACATATACTTGCATAACCAAGAAGAATGAAATATCTCCTCTCTGGTCTTTCAAATATCTATAACTCCAAATGATTAGAACAATTTGAGGAACACGAATTAAAAGCTGATTCGGCATAAATGAAAGCTTACCAGTAACATAGCTTAAATACTGTCCAAATCCAAACGATGACAGTGCTAACACAATTGCAGATGCCAATAGCATTCCGGCTAAACCTATTCCTATTGCTATCAGCATTCTCGGTGTTTCATTTCTCTTACTAATTTTATTTCCTGTTAAACTTAAAGTAATTCCCTTAACAACATAACCATATAAAAGATAAATCAGTAATATCAGCAAGGAACTTCTGTGGAATAAAAAAGCTGTGAGCACACAAATAAAAGCGTTTTTCTTTTCTTCATTTCTCCAATATTCAAAGCCCAAAACGCCAAAAGACATAGCAATTGACTGACGCATCATATTCATCGATGGATTATAAAAGGCCATACAAAAGACAAACATTGCCATCCAAAGACTTGTGTTTTTATCTTTTCTAACGGCAACGTATAGTGGCAAAATCGCGCATAATTCCAACACAGTCTGAACGCAATATAATGAGCCCGTAATTTTTGTCACAATCAAAACTAACGACGGGAATAAAGGTTCCAAATCTTTCACATAATTCGTTGTCCATGTAAAAGCATGAAAAGATGAGTTCAAATATTCTCCAATACTATGGCATTTTTTTGCTGCTTCAAAAACAGGCACCAAGTAAACTTTTGTATCTGTTCCAATACTTTCTGCTCTCAGACCAGCTAACAAACACAATATCATAACAGCTACAAATACGACTGGTTTCCTTTGTGTAAATTTCACTCGATCAGAAAGTGCAAAAAAACCTATTGAAATTATAAATACAACAATATATGGCATCATCTCTTTTTTGTCTCCCTTCTTTGTACCTTCCACCTCCTGTTTCTCGCAACAACCACTTTAAGCACTATCCTATTTCCCAATAACGATATTGCAGCAAATCCCCTTAATCTTTTTGGTGCATTACTATCTTTTAGCACACTCATCCGGTGTGCTTTCAAATTATTTTGAATACGTTTATTCCGAAACTCTGAAAGCAACGGATTCCTTGCCGCAATATCATATATAACATTTATATACTGAGTCGATAGTGCGTTATCAAATCGTCCTTTCCCCTTTACCGATTCTTCAATATCATCAACAGCATCCAATGCTTCTAAATGCTTTTTCTTATAGCCAGAAACAACTATACTTCCCTCATCTCGGTAGTAATAGAAGTACCCATCAAAACCTATATAAGTTATACTTCTACTCTTCAAGATTGTTTTATAAATTGTAAAAAGATCCTCGGAGAATTTTCCATATGGAAATTCAATGCCCTCAAATAACTTTCTCTTAAAAAGTTTTCCACATGCAGATGTACCAAATGGTGTGCCATAGAGCATACAAACCAGAGCATCTTCGGATTTGTAATTCGACACTTTCCAGTCTGTTACAGTATTTTTATCATCACGTCTGCTCGTTCTCTTCATATTTGCAATAGCTATATCAGCATTATTCTCTGACATGGCTTCAAAGAGAATTTTCACAAAGTCTTCCGAAATATAGTCATCACTGTCAACAAAAGTAATTAAATCTCCTGTTGCAGCTTTCATACCAGCATTTCTTGCATCAGACAAACCACCATTTTTCTTATGAACAACCTTAATTCTACCATCCAGTGCCGCATAGTCATCGCACATTTTCCCACAGGAATCTGGTGACTCATCATCGACTAGAACCACTTCAATATTTTTATATGACTGGTTAAGTATTGAATCAACACATTTGTTCAAATAAAATTCTACGTTATATATCGGTACAATAACGCTGACCAGCAGCATCTCATTTTTATTCTTCTTATTTTCTGTCATGGTATAAAACTTCCTTATATATATTCTTCATGGCAGCAATGGATTTAGATACATCAAATTCTTCTGCCTTTTTTTTGCAAGAAACTTCCATCTGTTTTCTTACTTCCGGAGACAGATTCACTATTTTTTCAATTGCGTCTGCAAATTGATTTGGACTATATGGATCACATAAATATCCTGTTTTCTCAGGGATTACATACTCTCTTATTCCTTGTACATCAGAGCCTACAACAGGCACACCTGATGCAAGTGCCTCTACTCCGGTCATGCCAAAACCTTCTCTTATTGATGGAATAACCGCAACATCTGCGCAATGATTAATCTCCGGAATATCAAGTCTATGTCCGGCCAGAAAAATTCTGACTCCCAATTTAGAAGCCTTTCTTTTAAGTTCTTCCTCAATTGTTGAATTCACAACTGCCGTTCCGCAGATTACAAATACATACTGTTCTTTTCTATCAAGCATCCCCAATGCATCAACAATAATCTTCTGATTTTTTCTTGATGATAATTCACCTACAGATAAAACCATATGATCATTTGGCTTTACACCAAATGACACTCTATACTCGTCTCTATTTATTTTTATATCTGCAAACCGCTTATTATCCAGTCCGACACTCGGAATAACATAAACATTTGGACAGTGCATTCTTTTTGCATTGTTATAATCTTCGTGGTTTATCGTAATAATAGCATCGCAGAATCTAGACATCAGTTTTTCGGTCGTAAAATAAACAAGCCAGCTTTTTTTTGATGATCTGTCAGTGAACGCAAATCCATGTGTGGTATATATAACTGTCGTCCCATCTTTTCTTTCTTTTCTTGCTGCCATTCTGGTCAGGATACCAACAATAGGTGTATGGCAATGAATCAATTCATACTTATTCTGTTTCAAAATAAGCTTAAGTTGCTTATAAGCCTGTACATTCTGCCTTGAAATTGGGCTTTTCGTATCAAAATTCACTTGATAATGTGCAATCCCCATTTCTTCCAGTTTAGGAATTTCAATCAGATTAGGACCGGCCGCAGAATTTTCGTTCATCGCTACCGACACTTCATACCCCATTTCTTGAAGCGTCGAAATATCATTCCAAAGAAAATGTAGAAAGCCAGCAAGATTTACAACTATCAATGCCTTCTTTTTCATCTGTTCTCCTTATGCTGTTTCTCGTTTATCAGTTTCTCATAAATTTTACAAAGTTCTTTTATATAATTGCCTGCATCACATCTTTTTTTTGCGTACGCAACTATATGTTCGCTCATATCTCTATACGCTGTTTCTGTCAAACTTAACGCCTTCTGAATTGCTACAGCAAAACTATCAGGATTTCCCGGTTCAGCCAAATAGCCAGTCTCACCATCTTGCACAATTTCTGAAAGGCCTGCAATATCACTTGCGACAACAATCTTTCCTTTAGCTAAAGCCTGCAGTGCAACAAACGCCCCATTCTCGTACCACTCAGACGGTACCAAAACAACCTTGGCGCGTTCGATTATATGCTCCATTTCTTCTCCGAAAATTGCACCATTTATCTGAACACGCTCTTCGAGGTTATGCTCCTTAACATAATCTTTTATTTTATCTTCTTCTGAGCCTTTACCAACCAGCACTAATTTTTCAGAACAATGTATCTTGGCATAGGCCTTCAGAATCGTCAAAACACCTTTTTCTCTTGCATATCTTCCAAAATACAGAATATAGTTATCCTGGTCATAATAGGCTTTGTACTCTTGATGTATCGGCAAAAAATTATTCATCTTGATTATTGGCGAATGAGTAAACTGAGCCCTCTGTACTAAATTTTTATAAAAATTACATTCAGCAATATATAAGTCAATTTTATCATAATAATGTCCACATTTAAGGAATTGAGCTTCCGCATATGCCAACATGCTCTTAGTAAGAGAACCTTTCATACATTTATTTTTCACACAATTCCAATATCCTTTTGTTGCACAATCACTGCATATAGTTCCATCTTGTCGTAGCATAGTATAACAAGGGCACACTGCCGTCAATTCATGCAAATGCATTACAACAGGAATATTATATTTTTTCAAAACATCAACAACCGAAAATGTAATTTGGCGATGTAACAATCCGATATGGGCAATGTCCGGTTTTTCATCTTGAATCAATTTTTCAATATTATGTTTAGCTTCAAAAGAATATATTAATTTGATTCCCATTTTGATTTTTTTTAATGTGCTCAAATTGGAATCATTATAATCTACATTAGAGACAAAATACTTATCTTGTGCACAAGGTATATTTCTTTCGTCATACATAGAAAAGAAAATAATTTCATGACCTGCTGCAGTTAAAGCCTCTGCCAAATTATAATGAAATGTTTCTGTTCCACCAAGCATATAATGGAACTTATGTATTAATAATATCTTCATATCTCTATCCCTCTCTTTTGATTAATTTTTCTTTTAGCAGAGAAAAGGAATCATAATGTAAGTCTTTATCTGCAACAATTGGCATCTCATTTTCTTTTATAGGCCAATTTATATTTAACTCTGAATCATCCCATGGAATTCCGATTTCATCATTTGGATGCCAGTAGTTTGAAACCTTAAAACAAACGACTGCAATTTCCGAAGTCACATAAAACCCATGTGCAAAGCCTTCTGGTATATAAAACTGCTTTCTATTATCCGATGAAAGATGAACACCACACCAATCTCCATATGTCGGAGAATCAATTCTTGTGTCTACAGCAACATCGTATATTGCCCCTCTTACAACTCTCACCAGTTTCCCTTGCGGAAAATTCTTTTGAACATGCAAGCCTCTAAGAACGCCTTTACCACTCATCGATTGATTTTCTTGAACAAAGATCATATTCAATCCATTTTTTAACATTTCATGACTGTTATACGTTTCCAGAATTAAATCTTCATCATGTCTATATGATGCCGGATTTATAATGCACAATCCCTTTATTCCTGTTTCTTCAATCGACAAATGTTGTTTCATGCTTTCACCTTAATTCAATTAATCTTTGTCACTCTTTATTAATGGTCAATCATTACTTATTTCCCCCACAAACACATCTTCATACAGCCCACAGATTTTATCCCAGGTGTACTCTTCAGCTACGCGTTTCCTGGCTCTCACCCCCATCTCTGTGATTTCATCTGCACTCATAAAATCTGCTTTATCAATCAGACTAGCCAGTTCTCCGTCATCACGACTCCAGTATAACGCACAATTTTCTGCAACCTCCCTGTTAAAACCGACATCAACCAAAAGATTCAAATCCGTACTGCCAAGAGCTTCGATTAACGAAGGGTTGGTGCCACCAACTGTGTGACCATGGAAATACGCATATGCGTTTTCCCGAATTTTTTTTAGAAGTTCCTGATTATAAACCGTGCCAACAAACTTGATTCTCTTGTCACTCTTGAAATGTAATTTTTCTTCTAATTCATTCAAGAATTTGTCATTCACATTTGTAATCAGTGCAAAGTCTTTCTGACTGTTACTCTTCATAAATTCCCGAATCATGACTTCAAAGGAGTTTTCCGGCACAAAACGACCAACAACCAAGTAATAATTCTTTTTCGTCAATCCTTTTTCCTTATACCAGTTCACTAACTTGTCGTCATCGTCAGCCAATTTACTAAGTGTCAAATCAGCACCATATGCAATAAATGTGGTTTTCGGACTTCTCTTTTTTATCCCTTTGTTGTCATAGCATTCATGGATGTATTTCTCTATATTTACAGAATCACAAATAGCAAGGTCACAATATTTTACCATCATCTGCTCCGAAATCTTCCAATATTTCCGAATCGGTGTAGGCCACTTAGCCCTCAGCCATTCATGACCATCCGGATTTAAATACAACGTTCCGCCCAGCTTATGAATTTTTTTATAAAAATGTCTTGCAAAAGGTCCTATACGACAAGCCATTATATATATAATCGGATGAGAAATATGATTCTTTTTGATATGTTTACAACAAGTCCGCAATGCAGCAACATCATAATATATCGCCTGTGCAGGTCCAATCTGCGGAACGTTAATTTTAAAGCAATGAGCGTTATGCAGCTCAAACTCATGATCGTTAATTCTTGTTACGCCCTCATATTTGTTTTCATCCATGCATCCATCGCCATTAGCTTTGCAAGCAACATGATATTTGATATTCCTTTTATTTTGATGGTATTCTGTAAGCTTGTATACAAACGTCTCATATCCACCATAGGCACCAAGACTCTTCGCACCAACCAAGTACACATGCTGCACTTCATTCACCTGTTCCATTTTCTCATCCTCAACCATTTTTCCATTCCATTCAAAAAAAACACCGTGCTCCGCCACCCTCTGCTCCCGCAGAAGTTGACTACACGGTGTGTTCCATCTGTCCTGCAACGCGGCAAAGCGACGATTACACTTCAGACTTGCTTAAAAACTTCAATTCCTCATAGCGAAAGACAACTGTGGCTGGTGTTCCGAGCACATCCACACTTGCTTTCACTGTTTTCTCTTTCTTGTGGTTTTCCAGAATGCGGCAGCGGCTCCCGGCAAATACTCCGGAGACAACAGAAGCATATTCGGAGTATTTCTGAATCACCTCAAGCCCAACTTCCACCTTCGTTTGGCGGCCAAAAAGATTTACCATTAGCTGCGCCGTGCGCCGGTGTCTGTCAATTCGGTAAATGGAGCCCTGATAATTTTTTAAGGCCCCTTCCGTAATACATATTTTGTCACCGATAAGATAACCAACTGATATTTGAACGATATAATGCTCGTCCATCATGGAAAGAAGGTAGGCTTTCTCCTCTTCCGTAATTGGTGCAATCTCATCCGCGTCGCGAAGCACCTTTTTAAATCCCGGTACTTTCGCCAAGTATTGGCAGAACAATTCGATGTCACTTGTATCAACAAAAATATAACCGGGGAACAAAACCTTTTGCTCCTCGTGCCATTTTCCCTGATATCGTTTTTTTCTGACGTACATCGGGACAAAAATTTTGTCGTAAGTTCTGCCATCTCTATTTAGAATCAGCTTTTTGAAAAGCTGCTCCTTTTCGTGCTCTTCCCCGGACATTACTTGAATCACATACCACATATCCTGCCTCACCACCTGCACATAAATTTAAACTATCTTTTATCTTGCCCCCTGGCCTTTCACCACAGAGACAACCGTTTTCAATAGAATCTTGATATCAAGCCCGATACTCCATCTCGAGATATAATCTCTGTCAAGAGCAACAACCTCTTCAAAATCCATCACATCACTTCGCCCACTTACCTGCCACATTCCGGTTATCCCCGGACGAATTGACATGCGGCCTCTATGATGCGGTTCATATTTTTCCCACTCATCCAGAGTCGGGGGGCGAGTGCCCACTAAACTCATATCACCTTTCAGCACATTAAAAAATTGCGGAAATTCATCAAGGGATGTCTTTCTTATGAAATTACCAATTCCTTTTCCTGCGCCTTTTTCGCTGCCGATGATACGAGGATCATTTTCAATTTTAAACATGTATCCGTCTTCCACCTCATTCATCGCTAACAACTCTTGTTTGCGCTCTTCGGCATCCGGATACATACTGCGAAACTTATACATCTTAAAAAGTTTGCCATTTCTTCCAACACGCATCTGTGAAAAAAAGATTGGTCCCGGTGATTTAATCCATATAAATGGTGCCAAAATAACCGTAAAAATTCCGGTTAAAAGACAACCGACAAAACCACCAACAATATCCATGAGACGTTTGGCAAACGCTTCCCGAAGATTTAATATCGATGGTGTCATAGTCACCACAGTAAATTCACCAAATTTTTCCACAATCCGCTTCTGCATCGGAAAATCATACTGCGAACCAACACAAATATGAACAACGATACTCATATCTGCTATAGCATAAAGAATGTCACGATATTTGTCATCCATCTGAGGAATTGCAAAAAAGACCTCATCTACCCAGTCGCGGCAAATATACTCAACCGCACCGGACATACCGGCTACAACCGGAACTCCACCAATTCTGGCATCCTTTTTCGGCTCACAATCAAGGTAAATAATACCTGTAACAGTAAATTCTCCTACATTTTTATTCTGAATACGTTTCAAAACATTTTTTGCATGATCTCTTGTTGTCATCAGTACTAAAGACTTAGGCCCCTGCTTTTCGCGGCTGCTGTGACGTAAAAAGTATTTTCTGACACATCGCAGCATATACGCCAAAATCAGATAATACCCTGCCGTTCCTATCAGCACAAAACGGGAGAAGTTTGCCCCCTGCTGAATCAAAAACAGATAAAGCACAAGAAGCAGCATGACATATAATACGGTTTTTACCGTACTTTTAAATTCATTATAATAGCCACGCCACAATACATCTTTAAATATATTTAAACTAATAATGACAAAGATTTGCAGAAGCAACACCACTACCGCTGTATTACGATATAAAACAACAGCATACGGAATGCTCCAGCCATGTCGTATAAAACATGCAATATGAAACGCAATTTGAAAGCAGAGTAACTCTTGGAGCATAAAATCTAAATGCTTCAACCATCCCTGCATTCTTCTACGGTACATGCCCATCCTCCTATCACTTTTTAATTACAAGGTAATCCCGGCCAATTACAAAAGGCTTATGGAAGAGGAAAAATCCTCTCCCATAACGCTTTTTTAGGCTTTTACCACTTTGCCCTTGAATCCGGCCTTTTTCAAAGCTTTCTTAAGTTTCTTGAACTCTTTCTTGGACATTTTTTTGTTAACTTTAATCGTTACTTTCTTTGTGTTAACACCCTTAAAAGCACCTTTCTTAACTGTGATTGACTTTTTGCCCTTAAGGACAATTGTCTTCACTTTCTTAGCACCTGTGAATGCACTCTTGTTGATTGTTTTAATCGAAGCAGGAAGTGTAATCTTGGTTGCTTTTGTTGCTTTTGCAAACGCTTTAGCATTTACAGTTGTTACCTTGTATGTAACGCCATTTACCTTAACTGTAGCAGAAACAGTAACACTTTTGCTCTTAGTCGCTTTTACAGCTTTAACAGCAGCAGTACCGTTTTTGTTTACGTTTACTGTTGTACCATTAGAAGCCTTCACATTGCTCTTTGTTACAGGTGTAACAGAAGTTGTCGGGCTCTGTACAGCAGATGCAGATGCAGCGGAGCCTAATGTAAGAGCTGCTGCCATAGCGCATACAAGTACTTTTTTCATTGCCTTTACCATTTTTTCTATCCTCCTTTCCTAAAAGATTCTATGAGAACCGAAAAACCAAAATAAGCTTTTCGGATACTCGCTAATGATTTCCATAGTAGTAAGCATCATTATAATATTTGCCGCCATAATACTTACTTCCATAGCGTTTGGAATAATAACCGGATTTTGCCCCTTCCACACGGTTTAGGACAATTCCTAACAGCGGGCAGCCCGCCCTCTCTAACTGGCGAATCGAATTCTTCACCAAATGCTTTGATGTCACACCCCCACGCACAACCAGGATGGCACCATCGCAGAGATTTCCAATTCTCTCACCATCAGAAACCAGACTAAGCGGTGGAGAATCAATAAACACATATCGGTATTTTTCTTCCATATAAGCTAACATTTCTTCAAAGCGATTACTCTCCAATAACATCGACGGGTTAATAACATTATCAATGTTGGGTAAAATATCTCCATTTTCCCATTGGGTATGGAAAATTGCCTCCTCAATCGGGTAATCACTTGAAAGATAATGGGACAAACCTTTTATCTCTTCCTTTTTTTCAGATACAATTTCGTATTTATCAGCCATAACCGACTTACGCATATCCGCATCTAAAAGAATGGACGGCGTGCCTGCTTCCGCAATCTGCTTCCAAAGCTGCATGGCAACAAAACTTTTACCCTCATTCGGCTCGGTACTGATAATCATTATTTTCTTGATTTTTGTTCCAAGAAAACTGATGTTAATCCGCAAACGGTTTACCGCCTCTTCCATCGCATACGGAAGGTCAGGCATATTGTTTATTTTGATTGATTTCATTTCTTTTTCTCCTTCCGTCTCTTTTTCTTATTTTTATGTATCTCTTTTTCGCGCTCATCCGAAATCGAAGCAACATCGCCCTCCGGGATGACCGTAAGCGGCATAATACCAAATTCTTTCTCAACATCCTCTGCAGATTTCATCGTATCATCCGTCATAAAGAAGAATGTCAATACAGCGAGTACAATCACCAAACCAACAATTGCACCAAGCATCGTATTTTTAAACAAACTTGGCGAACTCTTTTTTTTCGGCATAATAGCATTTTCTGCAATGTTTGGCTTCGACGTATCCATTAATTTAGGAAGTTCTGTAACAGCAAGTGTCGCCAAACGATTTACAATGCGTTTTGCCTCATCCGGCTTTCTACTCTCTGCCGAAATCGAAAGAATTCGTGTATCGGAAACCGTCGATATCGTCAGCATATTAAGCAGCTGCTCATAAGTATAGGGAAGTTTCTCTTTCTTTATCACTTCTTCCAAAATCGGACGAACACGAAGCAGCTCTTCATAATCCGAAGATAGGGAAGTTCCCAAATCCAAATCCGATAAGTTTACAATGGAATCACTCGAGGATGAAACCATATATAACTTTGCTGTTGCCGTATACTTTGGTGCAACCAGATAAATTGTCACCAGCGCCATCAATATGGCACCAATTAAAAATCCTCCAATTACAAACACCAGTCTGCTTTTGTAGTAAAGCATAAGTTCAAATAAATCAATTTCCATTTCTTCCTCATTCTTCTTTACCTGAACGATTTCTGTTTTTTCCTTTGTCTCCATTTCATTCCCTCTTCTTTAACCCATATATTTTTGTCATGACATCAATAATTGATTTTTTGTCAGGATAAAATTCAGCATGATCAATTCCATCCCCAAGGGCTTTCCCGATTTTACTCGTACCCTGTATTTCAAAAAATCCTTTTTGTGTCCCTTTTATCAGCCGGTTTGTAAGGCCGGAAATTTTTTTAGCTGTCAGATTTGTCGTGGCCGTCTGTTCGAATTTCCGGAACAATTGACTGACATAAGCCTTATCGCTTTTAGCCTTTTCCTTTGCCTTTGTAAAAAAAGCCTCCATATACTGCTGCTGGCGTTTCATACGAGATGTATTTTTTTCATCTCCCACACCATAGCGATCATGAATATAGTGATATGCCTGCTCGTCTGACAAAGCAAGCGTTTCACCCTTTTTCATTTGGCGGTCAATATCTTGAAAGTCCTCTAATAACGTAACCGTCACTCCGCCAACCGAATGATTTAATTTTGGAATTTCATCCATTGGAATTGCATAATAACCATCAATTTTAAGTCCGCCGAAAAGTTTGGATATGCTCTCCACTGTGTTAGCACAACTTTGCCCGGCATTTCCCCCATACCAATGTGCTGTACACAATTGCAGTTCCGCTGTTGCCGCGCCGGTACCATCATCCTGTATCAATCGTACTTCCGACATCGTATCTCTGTTAATCGGCAAAAAAGAATAATTGTTGTCTGTTTTATCCACAATAACAAGCATTAAAAAATCACTCATACTTCCTTGGTATACTTTACTGTCAGCACCTGTTTTATCTGTCCCCATAATTAAATATGTTTCAAAATCGTGATAATAAGAATAAATATTCCCATTCAGTTTCAAACTCCCCAAAGCAGCCAACTCTTCCGACTGCTCATCCATCAAAAAACCATCTTCCGAAATTACCGGTTCCGGCATATGATTTTCAAAAATTTTGAGCCCAATTCCAAATGCTATCATCGCCAATATAAGCGCGACAAAAAGAATAAGCATCTTTCTTCGCTCTTTCCTACGCATATTATTTCAGCAACCTTTCCTCCGTCTTATCAATTGCTGCTAATAATGTCTCCCCAAAGATGTCTCTTAAACTGTCACGTCCCTGTTTTAAATTTGGCAAACGTGTTTTCATGTTGTGACAGTCACTTCCCAGCACCAACGGCACCTGAAGTTTTAAGAATTTTTTGATAAAACGCTTTTTTTTATGTCTGTCGATTCCGCCCGTATTAATCTGAGCGTATAAGGGAAGTTTAAAAATTTGATTCCAGATTTTTCTGCTTTTTTGAAATGAATCATATCGCTCGACATGAGCTAGTAAGATTGTCAGCTTTTGTTTCTCAATTAATTTTTTGACATCCACATAAATCTCATCCGTCCACTGAGCAAATGGCATCTCAAGGAGCAAAATATCGGTTCCTTCAATCGTGAGTTCGCGAATTTGCTTCGCATCCCCAATTCCCGGAAAATAATAAACTTCCGCGCCCTTCCGTAAAGAAAGGGGAGTCCCCATATCATGCTCATTCAGTGCTTTCGTTAATTTCCGAAAAGAGTGCTCTCTCCGCTCTAAAAAAGACGAAATTTTGTCAAAATGGGCATAAAAATGGGGAGTCAACAATATCTCTTGCGCTCCCTGCTCACTCTCCAGCGTCAACATCTGAAGAGACTCATGTGTAGCCTGGCTTCCATCATCCATGCCCGGCAGTATGTGTGTATGAAAATCTATCATGAAGTATCAAATCCTCCGTCCACACAAACACTTATTTTTATGTCATTTGCAACTTTATCAAATTTTTTATATTCTGTCAAGCAAAATATTTAACTGATTATAATTTTTCTAATAATATTTTCGAAACCCGCGTACATCATCTGTATAGCCAACCGCCTCATAAAACCGGTGTGCCCCCTTTCGGAATCCGGAAGAAACCAAAAGTGCATATTCACACTGATTTTTAAGTGCAAATTCATCCAATGCCTCAAATATTTTTCTGCCAACGCCCTGCCCTCTGCATTCACCGGAAACAATCACATTCTCTACAACAAGGAATGGAGCATCCAATGCAATGCACACAATTCCCATCGTACTGCCAAACACCTTATCACCATCCGCTGCCACTGCAAGAAAATACTCCGGTCTGTCGACTGTACGATAATAATTGTTCTCTAATACTTCCATCGAAACTCCTTCCGGAATCAAATCCCGGTACATTTCCTGCAACTGTGGGAGGTCTGATTTTTTCATTTTTCGAATTTGAATTTCTTTTTTCATATCTATCACCTGATTTTCATTTTCCATTCGTCAATAATCTCACTATAGTATACGAAAATTTAATGAATTTGTCACTAAAAAAGAAGAAAAAATGGTCATAATAAAGAAAAACTCTTCCTAACAAAAAAGAATGCAACATTTGTTGGTAAAATGTTGCATTTTCTCTCTGACACTATATATATCGGCTGTTTTCTTTTTTCCTTAACCCCCTTTTTTAACTTTTTAAATTTTTTTCTAAAGAACATTTTTTTCATATACTTCGTCTTTGTCTAACTGCTCAATCCCTAAGTAACGCTTTGTGATTTCATAGGAAGAATGATTGTAAATACTCATAAGCAATGCGGGTGGCGTTCCATTTTTCCAAGCATAATAGCCAAAAGTTTTTCGTAATGAATGGCAGCTGACAGGTTCTTTCATGCCACATTTCTGTGCTGCCTTTTGAATAATCCGAAATGCTTGTGAGCGTGTAATTGGTTCATCTTTAACCTTTTGACTAGAAAAAATATAATGTTCGGAATCAATGGTTTCTATTGTTTTTCGATAATAATCCAGTGCTTCCTTTGTTGCACGGTTCAATGCCAACACATTTTTCTTTCCTGTTTTTTTCTCAGTCACAATGATGTGCTCCAAATAGCCGGTAGAGTTACATACATCTTTCCATTTTAATTTTAAAATGTCGCTAATCCGTAATGCCGAGTTGAGTCCAAAAACAATCAGTGCATAATTTCTTGGCTTGTTTTCCTCCTTTTTGTAATAATTTCTAAAATTTTCCAGAGTTTTTTTGTTCCGTATCGGTTGTGTCGTTCCCATACTAACCTCCTTCTCCCTTCCTTATTTGGATTACTTAAAAATAATCCTTGCTGTCAATGCAACATTTTACCAACAAATGTTGTATCAATGCAAGACAGGGAGGTCTAAAAAATGCTTCGATTATCACTTAGTACAGAAGAATACTTAATGCTTGGCGATGATATCAAAATTGTTTTTTTAGGCGGAAGTAATCATCATTTGCGTATTATGATTGATGCTCCTAAGGAAGTTAATATCGTACGCAGTACCGTATTAGAAAAAAACAATCCGGAACTAAAGAAGAATTCTCCTTCTTATTATGCCGAGCCAAACTTACCGGAAAAGTACCGCAAAAAAAGAGGCACGAAACCCGGTGACACCAAATCGTGATAATAATCAGGGGATTGCAAGCTGCCGGGCCCGCAGCCTGCGCCTCTGGATATTATAGAAACTAAAACAAACGCAACGTCGCAAACGGATTTGTGACGGTAAAACAAGGAGGTAATTATTATGATCGTACAACACAACATTACATCAATGAACGCTAACAGACAGTTAGGAATCGTAGGAAACAACTTGGCTAAATCTACTGAGAAACTTTCCAGTGGTTACAGAATCAACCGTGCAGCGGATGATGCAGCAGGTCTTGCTATTTCTGAGAAAATGAGAGCTCAGGTTCGCGGCTTGAATCGTGCATCTGACAACGCACAGGATGGTATTTCTCTTATCCAGACAGCTGAAGGTGCTATGGATCAGCAGCATGCTATTTTGCAGAGAACGCGTGAGCTTCTTGTTCAGGCTTCTAACACTGGTGTATTGGATGGAGCACAGGAAAATGATTTCCAGAAGATCCAGGACGAGATCAACACATTGAAAAACGAATATACTCGTATCGGCACAGATACTGAGTTCAACAAGAAAAAACTGTTGGATGGAAGTTATCAGAACGAGCATCTCCAAGTAGGTGCAAACAAAAACCAGGGCATTTCCGTTTCTATTGATCTTGTAAAATGGGATCTTAAGGACTTTTCGGATGGCACAAATTTAAAAACTGATTTTAAGAAAGACACAACATCAACTGTTCTTAAAGGTTCGTTCGATACAGATGGAAAAGCTGAAACAGAGCAGAAACAGTCTACTGTTGCTAATTATGACGCATTCAGCGGTTTAATTGATGATGTAGATACCATGATTAAGAGTGTATCTACTCAGCGTTCCAAACTTGGTGCTATCCAGAACCGTCTGGAGTACACAGTTAAAGTGGATGACAACACTGCTGAGAACCTGCAGTCTGCTGAATCCCGTATCCGTGATACTGATATGGCAGATGAAATGACAAGATTCTCCAAAGAGAGCATCTTGCAGCAGGCAGCTACTTCTATGCTGGCTCAGGCAAATCAGTCCAACCAGGGCGTACTTTCCTTACTTCAGTAAGAAATGTTGTTCGTTTCATAGAAAAAAACCAGTCTTCGGACTGGTTTTTTTTTACACACCAAAAAGACAGATTGTATATCTGCCTTAAAAAACATATATAAGTAGTGATTAAGCCGCTCTGTATAGAAAACTTACCGATGCCTGTGACTTGACTTTCCGAGGTTTTTCGACCAGGTCTTACCGGTAAGGTGTACTTTTCCTTGTCAAGTATTTGTTACAAAATAAAAAGGAATACTTGACAAGCGTTTTAAATATACTATAATGTAGCTAATTAGCAAATGACTGGTGTCCAGTCACAAAAAGAGCCCTGGAATTTTATTCCTTGGCTCTTTTTGTTTACTTTTACCTAAAGTCATGATAGAATTTTGGCATAAAATGCCAATAAAAGGAGGGAGATATATGGCAGGTTATTATAGCAAACGTCAAAAAAAATACATTGGGTTTCATTCCTATTTTTATTGCGGTATTGGTTTCATTCTTGGGACTTTAATTCATTCGCTGTTTACATGGCGCTTTGGTGTAACACATTTCATTTTCTTTTTTATTGCGATGTTTGAGATTGTATATGCTTTGATTCAAATGCATCGGTACCGGTCATATGCCCCACTGAAAGTCAGGAAAACGGTCGGCAAAAAAAAGATACGCGGTTCTGATTTATTTACTATTGTTCTTTGTACATTGATTGCAATTCTTGCGATTTACAAATTTGGATTCTACTAAAAAAAAGCATAAGTTTATGGCAAATGTTCGCTGCCGGTTCCTTTGTATTCCAGTAATTCTGTAGAAAAACTTTGTGACGAGTGGGTTTTGAGTACGTCGGTATGAGGCACTGGTGGTTTCAGTGCCCATACCGCTACGCACTCAACAAACGGGAGTGCCCACGAGACGCAAAGCTTTTCTACGGAATTACGGAAAACAAAAAAAGTGCAAACGAACACTTGCCACAAACTTATGCTATTTTTTTGACTATTCTCCCACAAAATGATAAAATACAATTATATCTTTGTTTTGAGGAAAAAAACTATATACTTACGTCGGGAGGAGGTTACTTAAGATGAATTATGACGAGAGTATCTATAAAGAAAAAGCAAACAGGCGGGCGCGGAAAATCTGGCTTGTTTTCGCCATTTTACTATCAGCCAATTACGGCTCTGACACAGCAAACGGACTACGGACCGGTCCTTATTATTTAACCTTTTTACTTCTATGCTGGGTTCCGTTTATTATCGGACAAATTCTATTAAAAGTAAAAGGTATGTCAACCGATTGGTACAAATATGGAATTGCCGTTGGATATGGTATCTTCTATTCCTTTGTACTGATTACCAGCCCATCCAACATTGCATTTACCTACATACTGCCGGTAACCAGTCTTTTGGTTTTATACAAAAACCAGAAATTTATGATTCAATACGGCGTTGCCAATGTGTTAATCATCATAGCCAATGCAGTTGTTAAATATATGAACGGATTCAACACCGATGTCGATGTCAAAGAATTTACTTTGCAGCTTTCCTGCATCATTCTCTGCTACATCTGTTATGTAATGTCCATCCGTCATTTGAATGAATCGGACGGCTCCATGTTAAACTATGTAAAAGATGATTTACACCGTGTTGTAACAACGGTTGAGCAGGTAAAAGACGCAAGTAATTCCATTGTTGACGGCGTTACCGTTGTCCGCGAACTTGCGGTTGAAAATAAACACGGAGCGGATGTCGTTGTACTCGGCATGAATGAGCTGACCGCAAACAATCAGACCTTGCAGGATAAAACAAATTCGTCACTCGATATGACAACGGATATCAACACGCAGGTAATCAATGTTTCTTCCTTAATTGAGCAGATGGTTGAACTTACCAAAGAATCCGGCGAACATGCTGCTACCAGCAGTAAAGATTTGGACGGCGTAGTTGAGACCACTTCAACGATGGCGTCATTATCCGCAGAGGTAGAAAATGTATTAAAAGAGTTCAAATCTGAATTCGAGCGCGTAATTACGGAAACCGGAACGATTGAGGATATTTCAAGCCAAACAAATCTTTTAGCACTGAATGCTTCGATTGAAGCGGCTCGCGCCGGTGACTCCGGTCGGGGATTTGCTGTTGTTGCTGACCAGATTCGAGTGCTGAGCACTGAAACACAGACCTCTTCCGGACAGATTCGCGATGCGCTGACCCGCTTGTCAGAAACTTCCGCAAAGATGACTTCCGCAGTCGAGCAGACGCTTGAACTGATTCAGCAGTCGTTAGAAAAAGTTACGCTGACAAACAAAAGTGTCGAAAAAATCACAACCGATTCCAAAGAACTCGGTGACCACATTCAGGTAATCGATTCCGCCATAAAAGAAGTAGAAACCTCGAATACACAGCTGGTTTCTAACATGGAACAGATTTCCTCCATTGTGGATAAGATGACAAAAAGCATTTCTCATTCAGATGGAACAACCCATGCAATGCTTAGTAAATATGCAGAAACAGCAACAAATATCAACAGCATTGAACATATCGTAGAGGGCTTGATGACAGAACTTGGTATCGGTGGCTTTATGGGTGTTGAAGATTTGCGTGCCGGCATGAAAGTTATGCTTTTGCCAAATGATAACAGCAAACATCCAAAAAAGTATCACGGTGAAATTGTAAAGCGTACAGACCAGAGTTTATTAGTCGCCATCAATCCGAAAAATCCTCTGCCAGTTACCAAAACAACCTGGCAGATGCAGATTACAGCAGGAAATATTTTGTACTGCTGGGAATCCGTAAACTGGAAAATGGTAGAACAAGATGGCAGGAATTTGTGTCTGATTGAGCTCCGCTCACTTCCAAAGATTCACAATCGCCGTAAATACCCTCGTATGGATTTGTATAATTTCTGTCAAATCACCATACTGGAAACCGGCGAAAGTTATATGGGTAAAATGGAAAATATCAGTGCCAATGGTTTTGCTTTTGTATCCGGCAATGAATTTTTCGCTGACTGCAAAGGTCAAAAAATCCGCCTTGAAATTGAAAACTTTGAATTAACATCAGAGAGCACTTTGGAGGGTCGTATTCTCAGAAGTTCCGACAACAATGGCATTTACATTGTCGGCTGCCAGATGCCGGAGGACAATCCGTCAATTATGAAATATGTAGCAGGCAAATTGGAAAAGCAGAAAAAATCTCCCCATCGCTAACGATAGGGAGATTATAAGGGGAGGATAAGTATTCAACGCTTTATCCGCTGAATACAGCAAATCAAGGCAGAGGGGGAATCGACCTCGATTTGCCGGTACTACTATTGTTGCCACTTTTTAGAAACTTATACATATTTTTTGATTTTTTATAAAAAATGTGATATAGTCAGTAACGTACTATTTATATCAGGAGGAAATTAGCATGGCTTTATTACAGGAATGGCGCGAATACGCCTATAGCGAAGAAATGCAGAATTCAAAAGAAGGACAGAAGTTGTGGGAGAACTATTTCACTCTGGAAAAGGGTATCTATGAAAAGTTATTAGCAAATCCATCTGAAATTGTAGAAGGTACCGTACAGGAATTGGCAGACCGCTATGAAGTACCGCTTTCCATGATGGTTGGCTTTTTAGATGGTATTAATGACAGTTTGAAAGAAGCAAATCCAATCGACGAAATGGAAAAAGATACCAAGGTAAAACTTGACATTGATTTAGAAAAATTGTACTACAACATGGTTGAATGTAAGGCAGAATGGCTTTACACACTTCCACAGTGGAACGATATTCTGCCGGAAGACAAGCGCAAGGAGCTTTATAAAAAGCAGAAGAATTCCGGTACGATTCATAATGAGAACCGTAAAGTCGGAAGAAATGATCCATGTCCATGTGGTTCCGGCAAAAAATATAAGCAGTGCTGCGGACGCTAATTAAACCACACCCATTTATTTGAATGTTTTGTAATGAAAAGAACATGAAAAATTAATAGATAATACATTGACGATTGACTTAGAAACGAGTATATTAGAAATTCGAAATTTACAAAAAAAGCGAGGTATATTCAGTATGAAAGGAAATCGTTCGATGCAGGATATGACAGAGGGAAGACCAATTTCACTGATACTGAAATTTTTCTTTCCTCTTTTATTTGGAATGTTATTCCAGCAATTTTATAACCTAGTGGACACTGCCATTGTCGGAAAGTTTTTAGGTCCGGATGATTTGGCGGCAGTTGGTGCTACGGGTTCCGTGAACTTTTTAATTCTCGGATTCTGTATGGGTGTCTGCAATGGCTTTTCCATCCCCGTTGCCCAGAAATTTGGTGCAAAAGATGAGAGCGGTCTTCGACGCTTTGTGGCAAACAGCGTTTGGCTTTCTGTCATTTTCGCAGCCGTCATGACCGTTGTTGTCTGTATTTTGTGCCGCCAAATTTTAATTTGGATGGACACCCCGGCAAATATTTTAGAAGGTTCCTACCGCTATATCTTTGTGATATTTTTAGGAATCCCTGTCACCTACTTATATAACCTCCTTTCAGGCATTATGAGAGCACTTGGCGACAGCAAAACCCCACTCATTTTCCTCATTCTGTCCTTGGTCTTAAATATTCTTTTTGACCTTGGTGCAATTTTGATTTTACACATGGGTGTTGCAGGAGCTGCATGGGCTACCGTTACGGCTCAAGGAATTTCCGGCGTTTTGTGTTTGATTTACATGAAAAAGAAATATACGATTTTGAAAATTTCAAAGGATGAATGGAAATTAAACGGAAGCTGTATTGCCAGACTCTGTGGCATGGGAATTCCTATGGGACTTCAGTATTCGATTACAGCAATCGGCAGTGTCGTTTTACAGACTGCCGTAAACCGTCTTGGTTCCACCGCAGTTGCAGCTGTTGCCTCCGGCGGAAAACTTGCCATGTTCTTCTGCTGTCCGTTTGATGCAATGGGTTCCACAATGTCCACATATGCCGGACAGAACTTAGGAGCCCAGAAACTTGACCGTGTAGACAAGGGAATTTTTGCATGCAGTGGATTAGCTCTTGTTTATTCTGTGATTGCCTGTGCTGCCCTTTTGTTTACCGGACAATATTTAGCACTTTTGTTTGTCGACGGCACAGAAACCCGGTTAATTGAAATGATTGCTGCATTCCTTCGCTGGAACTGCATTTTCTATTTCCCATTAGCACTTGTAAACATTGTCCGCTTTACGATTCAGGGCTTGGGATTCGGAAAATTGGCTATTTTAGCCGGCGTGTGTGAAATGGCTGCCAGAAGTATTGTCGGATTCTATTTTGTTCCGGTATTTGGCTTCACCGCCGCCTGCCTGGCAAGCCCAATCGCCTGGATATTGGCAGATGTGTTTTTGATTCCGGCGTATTTTCTTGTGGTGAGGCATTTAAAGAGGGAACTTTGTATGAGTTAGTTTTTTAATTTCATAATTCTTTCTCCTAAATAAATTGGTATCTCTTGTGCCGCTCCCGCTTAGCAAACGCGTAGGGGTATCGACATGTAAACTACACATGTCTCATACCCACGTGTTTGCAGCACAATCACTACCAATTTATTTTAGGAGAAATTATCAGAAATTAAGAATCTCTCATCAAAGATTCCATCTATTTCTTTTTTTGAGCATTTAACCTTCCGCTATTTAGCTATCATTTTTTTGCAGTCGATGTTCGCAGACATTTCAAGATTCCAGTAATTTATCAAAAAAGATGGATGGAGAGTGGGTTTGAACGCGTCAGCAGGAGACACTAGTATTTTCAGTGTCCCTGCTGCTACGCAGTTCAACAAACGGGAGTGCCCACTCTCCATCCATCTTTTTTAATTAAATTACGGAAACCAAATATGTCCCTCTTATTCATAAATTGCTCTGGCAATTTCTACTTTATTCATAGAGTACAAATGGATTCCGTCTACGCCATGCGCAAGCAGATTCTCCATCTGACGTTTGGAGTAATCTAATCCGGCTTTTTTCAAGTCAGCCGGATTATCTTTATATTTCTCAATGGCATCTGCTAATTCTTTTGGTATTTTGGTGCCTGACATTCCGATGATGTTTTTGACCTGTCCGGCAGATGTAATCGGCATTAAACCCGGAAGAATCGGTACTGTAATTCCGGCATTACGTGCCTCGTCCAAGAAACGGAAAAATGTTTCATTGTCATAAAATAGCTGTGTAATCAAAAAGTCTACACCTTTATCCACCTTGATTTTCAGGTTTGCAATGTCTTCCGAAAGGCTTGCTGCTTCCTGATGTACTTCCGGATAGCACGCTCCTGCCACACTGAAATCAAACATCTCTTTTACATCGGTAACCAAATCCGAAGCATGGTCATAAAAGCGGGCGTCAAACTGCTCATCGCTCATCCACTGCGGTTTATCGCCGCGCAGTGCTAACAGATTGTGAATCCCGTTGCGGTACAAATTTGTCAAAAAGTTCTTCAAGAATAACCGGTCCGGAATGGCTGCACAAGTCAAATGGGTAAGTGCCTCAATTCCACACTGATTCTGAATATAAGAAGCTATGGCAAAGGTGTTTTCTGCTGTGTTTCCGCCAGCTCCGTAAGTCACACTGATAAAACTTGGGTGAAGTGTTTTAAACTCATCTAATGCGTCATAAATAACGGATACATCGGCGTCCTTTTTCGGTGGAAATACTTCCAAAGAATAGGTCGGCCGGTTTGTATGAAATAAATCTTTAATCATGTCTTTTTTCCTCGCTTTCGAGACATTAGTATAACATAAAAAAGTGCGCCTGAAAAGCGCACTTTCTTAATTTCCAGTCATAGCCTTATACTAAATATCTATCACTTGGTATAGAATCGAACTATATTGTATGAATGAGGCTCTAAAGTAACGACACCGTCTTTGACACCTGTTCCTTTTTTCGGCACTACATTTTCAGGATTTTCCGGTGAGTTTACTGCTTTCATATCGTCATTGTTAAGTACCATATGCTCTGCCAGTGTCAGTTCGCCAAAGCCCTTAAAGTCAAGAGAAACCTCTGCTGTTTCATCCATATTACGGTTCACGGCAAATACGGTCAGTTCTTTCTTCTCTTCATTCCAGACAACGGAGCTGTCCACATATGGAATCGCATCACGCTTGCCGGCTGCATAAGTGCCACACTCAACATCTGCCTTCAAGGCAACACCCTGTCCGTAACGGCAGGCATACATAAATGGATAGAAAATCGTCTGAAGCCACATTTTACCACCATTTACTGTCATAATCGGTGCAATTACATTAACAAGCTGTGCCAGACAGGCAATTTTTACACGGTCCGAATTATTAATCAGCGTGTTCAATAGACATCCGACTGCTAACGCATCTTCCATCGTGTAAATATCCTCTAACAGTGGTGGCGCAATCTGCCATTTCTCCTGTTTTTTATCCTGCTCCTGTGAATGGAACCAGATGTTCCACTCATCGAAAGAAAGGAAAATATCTTTATCACTTTCTTTTTCTTTTTTAATCTTATCGCAGATGGCTCCGACTTTTTTAATAAAGTCATCCATATCCATCGAGCAGCTTAAATACTTCTTCGTATCATCATCCGGATTTCCGTAATACTCATGCATCGACAAATAATCAATGTGGTCGTATGCCTCGCGAAGCACCGTTTCTTCCCATTCACCAAATGTCGGCATGTTCTGGTGGGAACTTCCGCAGGCAACCAGCTCAATGGAGTCATCCACCCATTTCATAATTTTTGCTGCTTCACATGCGGTACGTGCATATTCGGTCGCCGTTTTATGTCCAATCTGCCAAGGACCATCCATCTCATTGCCAAGACACCAGGTATGAATACCAAAAGGCTTTTCAAAACCATTCGCACGGCGCATATTAGCATAATAAGTATCAGTTACGGAATTGCAGTATTCGACAACATTACCGGCTTCTTCCGGCCCGCGTGTCCCAAGATTTACTGCCATCATAATGTCCGTTCCCACACGTTTTGCCCATTCCTGAAATTCATCGATTCCAACTTCATTTGTCTCCACAGAACTCCATGCAAGCTCCATTTTCTTCGGACGCTTTTCTTTTGGCCCTGTTCCATCTTCCCAATGATAACCCGATACAAAGTTACCACCCGGATAACGAACCATAGGAATGTTCATCTCACGGATAACCTTAAGAACATCCTGGCGAAATCCCATATCATCGGCAGTCGCATGTCCCGGCTCATAGATACCATGATAAACGGCTCTTCCCAAATGCTCAATAAATGAGCTGTACAATCGTTTGTCAATCGCACTGATTTGTTTTTCTTTGTCTGCTTTAATTACTGATTTCATACTTACCTCCATCGAACTCTTTTTCCCTATTGTATATCAGTAATTTATCTTTTACCATGTACTATTCTAACCTAACACTGGACAATCATTTCTATTTTGATTCGCCTACTTCCCGCACACGATAGAACGATTCCTTAGGTTTTGCATTCTTATCCCAAAGGTACAAACACTGTACTAAATCATCATACAGTGGATAATCATCACAGATACCAAACACCGTCACACTCGTAATATTACATGGTCCGCCACTCGCCGTATCCATCTTTTTCAACAGCTCAAACATTTCCTGATAGCGGTCTGCCTGGCGTTTTAAAGATTTTTCGTCTCGCTCACCTGTCTCCTCATCAATCTTGAAACTCAATTCCGTAATCTGGATATCAACATTCAATTCGGCATATTTTTTCAAACAATTTTCAAAACTGTCGTAAGAATCGCCCTTCAATTCATCCGGATTATACAAATCTACCGTTGGCTGCAAACCGATTCCATCAATCAGATTTTTCTCTTTCAGTCCCTTTACAAGATTGTAAATATTCTGCTCTTTTGCAGGAACATAAACATTGTAATCATTATAAATGAGTTTCATGCCCTTCTCTGCATATTTTCTTGCGTAAGTAAATGCTTTTTCCACATAGTCGGTTCCCATTGTTGCGTACCAGAAATTATCGCCACCGTTAAATGTAGTCCGGCAGTTCCAGTTCACAGAATCATCGCCCGTTCCGTCATCCACACACTCATTCACTACATCAAAACAATAAACAACACCCGGATAATTTTTCTTGCAGTACTCCAAAACACCCTTGATGTAGTTCTCCATGCGCTTTGCCATCACTTTTTTACTGACGTAGCCCTTCTTTGCATCATAATTCTTTTTAAAGAACCACTCCGGTGTCTGATTATGCCAGACAAGCGTGTGACCACGCATTTTAATTCCATTTTCTTTGCAGAAATCAAGGCTTTCTTTGCAGGAATCAAAATTCAGTGAAACATCTGTGGCATTTGCATTCTTTTTGCCCTTTTTCACACATGCCTTTTCGTCCAGTAAATAACATGGCTTCATCAGATTACTTAAGGTTGTTGAATTGTAATGTTTCTTCAAAATATTTGCCATGCCCTCATGGTGAATTGCTGCGGTACTCTTATCACTGCCGTTAATTGCGGCACCCATCATAAAATATTTTGCGTACAAATCTTTCAGTGCCGGGCCGTCCACATCACTTACATCACGACTTGTCTTTTTATTTTCCGTAATCGCAGAACCAGAAGCTGATTTGTTTGAATTTGTCTTATTTTCTGTACTATTATTACTGCCACATGCTGTCATGGACAACATCAGGCAAAAACACAAAATTAATGCTGTTATTTTACTGCTTTTCATTTTCTAGCTCCTTTTTTTCTCTTTTCTTCTGATACCATTTTTTTATTACCTTCGCCGCCGGAAGTTCAACCAGATACGTCATAGCAATTGCCACCACCAGAGAAAGCACAAAACACAAAATAGTATACTGCCACTGCCATTTAATATCTCCTGTCATATTTGGCAGTTCATCTCCCGACCAGTTCGGAATCCGAAACTCCTTTAATTTGACGGCAATGTACTGATGACAGATATAAAATTGGAACGAAATTCCTGCTAAAAATTTCATGACGCGGTTGTCAAGAATTTTGCGGAAATACTTGTGGGAAAGAATCATTCCAATCACAAACAGGGCAAACACAAGGGACAACAGAAAGCGGTTATCTAACTGCCACTGTGTTTCTCTGCCGCTTGTCGATCGTGCCATGCACATCTGATAAAAGAACACGACAGCACCAATTGCCATCACAATCCCGGCAAGACCTTCTGCCAGCGTTTGCTTTTTTCTCATTTTTGTATATTTCATATACAGCCAAGCTGCCATCATACCGTTAGCAAAAACGGAAAAGAACGTAAGCGTCTGATTCACTACCAAATTCTGGTCAATCGAATAGAACCGGTTGCTGAAATACCATGCACTTCCCACACCGATTGCCGTCATTCCAAGATATGTACCCACCGGACATTTGCGAAACAGCCACACAAGCAGTGGAAAAATCAGATACAGCTGCATTTCTACCGCTACCGTCCACAGAACGCCGTTCAGATGCGTCATACAAATTACATCTCCAAATAAATTGTTCGTAAATGTCAGATGCGTAATCAAATCTTTCATCATAAAACCGGTATCGCCGCCGTACTCCGAGAGTGGAATAGCAAAAGCGAACAATACGATTAACACCGACAGATAATACGATGGCACAATACGCGCCACTCTTTTTACGTAAAAGCCGGGAACCGTATCCGTTTTGTCGCCATACACCATATCTCTGGCATATGGTAAAAAAAGACAGAATCCTGAAAGCAAAATCATCATATCTACTAAAATACTTCCGTTTCTTACAAGCCAGTCCAAATTTACATGTTCTGTAAGTGGCTGCAACCAGGACTGCTGCCAGATATGATACCACGCAACTAGAAAAATTGCGATTACCCGGATTCCATCTAACACACCAATGTGATAAATTTCATAGTCCCCTGCCAGTTCGGCAGGTGACTGTTTTCTTCTTTTTTTATGTTGTCTTTTTCCCATAAAAACTCTCCACTAAGCTAACGCAGCTGTAACGATTGCCATCGAGTATACTTCCGATGCGTTACATCCACGTGACAAGTCATTAATTGGAGCATTCAAACCAAGCATAATTGGTCCGTATGCATCAAAGCCACCAAGACGCTGTGCAATTTTGTAACCAATATTTCCTGCATTGATATCAGGAAAAATAAAGGTATTTGCAGAACCGGCAACCGGGTCTCCCGGACATTTTGTACGGGCAACTCGTGGTGATACTGCTGCATCAAACTGCATTTCTCCGGCAATCAAAAGATCCGGTGCAAGGTCTTTTGCTTTCTGTGCAGCATTTCTCATCTTGTCCACATCCTCGCCGGCACCTGAGCCGTAAGTTGAATAACTTAAGAATGCAATTTTCGGGTCAATTCCAAAAATCTTAGCACACTCTGCACAATCAATTGCGATTTCTGCCAACTCGCCCTCATTTGGCTTAATATTAATCGCACAATCACCCATTGCAAGTACCGTGTTACCACCGGTAGCGGACTCACGAACCAGAATAAAGCAGGATGCTACAATATTTTTACCGGGTTTTGTCTTAATAATCTGCAATGCCGGACGAACCGTATCCGCTGTCGAGTAGGTTGCACCGCCAAGAAGTGCATCCGCTTTACCCATCTTCACAAGCATCGTACCAAAATAATTTGCCTGCTGACAGGTTGCTTTTGCTTTCTCCAATGTCATACCTTTATTCTTACGAAGTTCATACAGGCACTCAGCCATCTCATCAATGCCTTCATACTCCATCGGGTCTATAATTTCAGCTCCACGAATATTAAATGCACTCTCTTCTGCTGCCTTTGCAATTTCATCTTTGTTTCCAACCAAAATCGGTGAAAGGAAAGTACTTGCCAAAAGGCGGGATGCCGCTTCCAGAATACGTGGATCACTGCCTTCTGTAAAAACAATCTTCTTCGGATTTTCTTTCAAGATATTAATCAACTTGCCAAACATACTACACGTTTCCTCCTAAATATTATTCTCTCTTAATCATACTATTTTTTGTACAAAAAACAAGGGGGTAATTAAGAAAAAATGTTAATAATTTTTTTAATTACGTAATTTGGTTCAAAAAGTTTCCGTCACATGGGCGCTCACGCTCAGACAACTACGCAGGGGTATCGACATGCACAAAACGCATTGTCTGATACCCGCGTAGTTGTACCCATGTGTCGTAAAACTTTTTGAACAAAATTACTGCAAATCAAAAAAATCAGTAACTATTTTTACCTGATTGAATATTATAAATCGGAGACTATTAAAGAAAAAGTTGTTATTGATTAATATATTTTTTTACTTTCAATTGCAATGCCAATCGGTCTGTACAAAGTATAGCTGCCAACTGTCTTGCCGCCTCATCTGTAAAACTGCCTGAAATCCAGCACTCACCACTAGTAATTTCTTCCTTCAAGTTTGGTGCAGAAACCAGTTTCTCATCAAAAACAATAGCTAACTGTTCACCAATGTGCTCACCTGTAAGCTTAGCAAGTTCCTCAGCACCTTTGTCAGAAAACTTAATAGAAACACCGTAATCGGTCTTTTCTACACCTTCCATTTGCCTCTTTTTTGCTTCAGCTTCATCAATCATATCTCCGGTCATGAGCACTTTTGATTTATCATATACGACTTTGTCTCCCTCGTTTGGGACTCCACCTTGAACTGTTTTCAGGTCACTATATAGTATAAACTGTAATTCTCCAGAAGAGATCAATGCCGTAAGCTCATCTTTTGTCAATGCATGTTCTTCCCCTTTCACAGAAAGCATTTTCTCTCCTTGAAGAGTAACTGATATACTTGCTCCCAGACTTTTTGCCCGTTTTTGGAGCTGATCAATTGTTTTCTCTATCTGCTCACTAGTTGGATTGCTATCTAATATTTCATATTCAGCCAGTGGACTTTTTCTAGCAAAAAGTTGAAATACAAAAAAGACAACCACTGCAACAAAAAATAAAGTAGCAGCCAAAATAGCAAGTAGTGGTAGTATCTTGTTACCTTTTTTTGATTTATCATATGCGCACATATCATTTCCCCCTTAAATGTAATGTTTATTTTTACTTTCTTATGATATCACCTAAACTATATTTTATGTAAACTCTCTCTTAATATTTTTTCTTCTCTATTATATCGAATCGTTAGTACCAAGTCAAGACATTTACCCAGCTTTACTTAGGTCTTTCATTAACAATCCAATTTCTCTTCTTGGTATCCCGCTCTCCTCTTGACGGAGTATAATACTCTTTCTTCATATAGAAAGTCCCACCCTGTGCCTTTATCGCACGAGCATTGAATATTGCACTCTTAAATCGCACTTCGACACGATTGCAATAATAAATAAGTACTCTCCTCCGATTAACATCAAACTGATACAATGCAAACGACGCATTCGTATTCGTTGCCTAAAAGAGACACATTTTTTCATCATATCTATCTGCTCTTCGAGCGTAATCGGCAATTCCTTTTGTGCCATTTCATCCCTCCTTTAGGTAAAAAAAAAGAATGGATATACCATTCTTAATCCCGCTAATGGGATATTTGGATTAAGGCATTACCCATGCCTCCCTACGGCCTATGATTATATTAACACAGCTATTAGTATAAAGCAAGTACAACCTTCATTTTTGGGGGTTCGTTTTGATTGGTGCACTTTTCTTTTTCTTATTTTACATAAAAAAAGATTTGTATCTCATGGGTACGAACACGCGGGTATCAGACAATGCGTTTTGTGCATGTCGATACCCCTGCGCGTTCGTCTAGCGAAAGCGCCCATGAGATGCAAACTTTTTTTTGCAAAATATTAGAAAAGAAAAAACCTACTCCAAACGATACCCCACATTCCTAACGGTATGTATCCGTTCTCCCGCCTCTCCCAATTTCTTGCGTAATGTTTTGATATGCATATCCAGTGTGCGGGATTCCCCCTCAAAGGTTGTTCCCCACACACGATCCATCAAAAGATTTCTTGGCATAACATTTCCGGCGTTACTCAAAAATACACGGAGCAGTTCGAACTCTTTATATGTCAGTTCAATAAGTTCATCATCCACATAAACACGGTGTTTCTCTACGTTCATCCGAATGTTTCCTGCCGATAATTCTTCAACAGATGCTTCCTGTATTTTGCTGCGGCGCAGTACGGCCTTCACACGGGAAATCATTTCCAAAATGCCGAACGGTTTCGCAATATAGTCATCAGCGCCCGCGTCTAGCCCTCTTACCTTGTCAATTTCCGTGCCCTTGGCGGTCACAAGAATCACAGGAACATCGGAAAGCCTTGCATCTTCCCGCATTTTTTTGACAATCGAAATACCATCCTCATCCGGAAGCATAATGTCAAGAAGGACGAGTTCCGGAACTTCATTTTCACACAATTTCCAAAACTCTTTGGCGCACGACGCCTCTTTCGTCTCCATATGACAGTCCTTTATTGCATACACTTCAATTTCCCGGATATTCGGGTCATCCTCTACAACACAAATCATTCTGGAACACCTCCTGCCTCATTTTCCTGCTCACTTACTAAACTCATGGCAATGTTTTCACAATGGTCTGCCATTCTCTCATAATTAATCGCAAGTTCGTTGACATAAATTCCAATTTCCGGCGATGTTTTTTCTTTTTTTACCCGCTTTAAATTCTGCTTCTTAATGCGTTTGTTAATATCATCAATCTGTGTTTCTTTTTCTTCAATTACATTGGCAAGCGTGCCATCATCTTTTATAAAAGCAGAAACCGTTGTGCTCACAATATCATGCACCTGCTCCGCATAGAAATTCATTTCTTCTTTTAATTTCTTCGGCCATACGGCTTTGCTTTTTGAAATTTTTGCCGCTTCACTCATAATATTTATCGTATGGTCAGAGATACGCTCCAAATCGCGGATACAATACACAAGTAAATTCCATTTCGCATACTCTTCCACAATCACGTTGCGGTTTGCAATCTGACGCAGATATTCGCCTATTTCCTCTTCATAGCGGTCAATTTTTTCTTCCATTTCAATTACCTGATTACGCTTTTCTTCCGAGTAATCATGGATACCTTCTAAGGCAAGCGTCACATTTTCCAAAGTAAGATAAGCCATCTCATTTGCCGAGCGCTCACACTGCTCAAGAGCAAGTGCCGGACTATCTAAGAAACGGGAATCCAAACGTGCAAATTCCGACGTTGTTTCCTCCTCATCCTCTCGAATCGTAAGAGTTGCCAGTTTTTCAAGCATATTTGCAAATGGGAACAAAAGAATCGTTGCCCCAATGTTAAACAAACTGTGAATCACAGCAATTCCTGCGACTCCTGCTGCATCGTGCATAAAGGAAAAGTCAATAAATGCATACAAAGAGTAAAATACAATCATAAATACCGTTGTACCGATTACGTTAAAATATAAATGAACAAGTGCAGCACGCTTCGCATTTTTGCCGGCACCGATCGATGACAAAAGTGCCGTCACACACGTACCGATATTCTGTCCCATGATAATCGGAATTGCTGTCGCATAAGGAACACTTCCGGTCAGACAAAGTGCCTGTAAAATACCAACCGATGCGGAAGAACTCTGAATAATCGCAGTAAGAATTGCACCTGCCAACATTCCTAAAATCGGATTGGAAAACATCGTTAAAATATGCGTAAACTGTGGCACATCAGCAAGTGGTTTTACCGCAGCACTCATCGTGTCCATACCAAACATAAGGATGGCAAAACCAATCATGATTGCTCCGATGTCCTTACGTTTTTCCTGTTTGGATGCCATAATCAAGAAGATTCCGATAATTGCAAGAATTGGAGTAAACGATGTTGGTTTTAATAAAGTAACCAATAAATTGTTTCCCTCAATTCCCGTCAGACTCAGAATCCATGAAGTCACCGTAGTACCAATATTGGCACCCATAATTACACCAATCGCCTGATTTAATTTCATGATTCCTGAATTTACAAAACCGACAACCGTTACCGTTGTCGCAGATGAACTCTGAATCACTGCTGTAACACCGGCTCCAAGTAAAACTGCCTTAATGCGGTTATCCGTCAACTTTTCTAATATTCGCTCTAATCTTCCCCCGGATAATCTTGTCAGTCCGTCTCCCATCACATTCATACCGTAAAGGAAGAACGCAAGGCCGCCAATCAATGACAATGCCTGCAGCAAAAATTCTGTGTACATTTTTCATACCTCCATCTTTTTTCATTTCTTTCTACCAGTATTTACAATAACGTATCAAAGTAAAATTGAAATAGACGTTATGTAAAATTTATGTAAAAATTGAAAAATTTCTTTTCTTGTGCTAGGATAAGGCATGGAAAACAAGAATTGGAGGCATTATTTATGAATACATTAAAGAAATTTATTTCTTATTACCGGCCTTACCGCGCCGTCTTTTATTTTGATTTATTCTGCGCTGCCGTTATCAGCGTGGTCGATTTAGCCTATCCGCAGCTTTTGCGTAGTCTCACAAAAACACTTTTTACCGGGAACAAAAGCGCGATTTTAGGTGCACTGCCATGGCTCTTTCTCATTTTACTCATTATGTATACCATACAAAGCCTGTGCAAATACTACGTCACCTGCCAGGGACACATTATGGGAGCGAAAATGGAACGCGATATGCGAAAACAGCTTTTTGAACACTATGAAAAACTGTCCTTTTCCTATTACAGTACACACAACTCCGGTCAGATGATGAGTAAACTAGTCAGCGATTTGTTTGACATTTCCGAGCTTGCCCACCACGGTCCGGAAAACTTGTTTATTTCCTTAGTAAAAATTATCGGCTCATTTGTATTTTTGTTTTTGATTAATCAGAAACTCGCCCTGCCGCTTTTGCTGCTCGTCATTCTCATGATTTTATTTTCCATTCGGCAGAATAAAAAAATGCAGCAGACCTTTTTGGAAAATCGAATCCGCATTGGTGACATCAATGCCAGTCTGCAGGATACGCTCTCCGGCATCCGTGTCGTTCAGTCCTTTGCCAATGAGGATACGGAACTGCACAAATTTAATCACAGCAACGAGGCGTTCTTAGAGTCCAAAAAAGATAATTACCGATGCATGGGAACTTTTATGAGTTCTAACCTATTTTTTCAGGGAATGATGTATCTCACAACGTTAATTTACGGCGGCTATCTGATTGCCATGGGACAAATGCAGGCGGCTGACCTTGCGATGTACGCTCTTTACATTGGTATTTTTATCAGTCCGATTCAAATCCTTGTCGAACTTGTTGAAATGCTGCAAAAAGGTCTTTCCGGATTCCGCCGCTATCTCGAAGTCGTTGAAACCGAGCCGGAAATTCAGGATAAAGAAGGTGCCATTGATTTAGAAAATGTGAAGGGTGACGTTTGTTACGACAACGTTTCTTTCCACTACAGCGACGATAATAAAACCGTTCTCTCGCAAGTGTCCATTCACATTCCTGCCGGAAAATCCGTCGCACTTGTCGGTCCTTCCGGCGGCGGCAAAACAACAATCTGCTCCCTGCTACCTCGTTTTTACGATGTGACAGCCGGAAAAGTTACAATTGATGGCAAAGATGTGCGTGATCTCACGCTCAAAAGTCTGCGAAACCAAATCGGAATGGTACAGCAGGACGTCTATTTATTTGACGGAACCATCCGGGAAAATATTGCTTACGGAAAGCCGGATGCAACCGATGAAGAAATCAAAGAAGCTGCCAGACGAGCCAATATGGATGACTTCATCATGCAGCTTCCAGAACAATATGATACCTATGTTGGTGAAAAAGGCACCCGCTTATCCGGCGGTCAGAAACAGCGAATCAGCATTGCCCGCGTCTTCTTAAAGAATCCACCGATTCTTATTTTAGACGAAGCAACAAGTGCCTTAGATAACGAGAGCGAACGCTACATCCAGAAAAGTCTGGAAGAACTGGCGAAAAACCGTACAACCATCACCATCGCCCACCGACTCTCAACCATCAAACGTTCCGACGAAATCATTGTCATCACAGAAGATGGCATTGCCGAGCGCGGTACACACGAAACTTTACTTGCAAAAAACGGCATTTACGCCCGTTATTACAATTTATAATTATGCTGTCTGTTTTGTCTGCCGTTTCGCTCTTGCTAAAGCAAGTCCGAGGCAGACAAAACAGGCTGCAAATAACACTTCAATTCCCATATATCTCCACAGCAAGTCTGGTGAACTTTGATAATTTCCACTGTCAATCAGCCGTGCTCCCATGATATACCAGTAGGCCGGAAGGAAATGAGCAGCCTTTATAATTCCATCTCCCAGAAATTCAATTGGCACAAATACGCCGGACAGAAAACTCATTCCCAATGCAATGACATTTGATACCATGCTGACAGTCTCCGCCTTTTTCATAACCTGACCAATTAAAAATACAATACCAAGTACCACCATCAAAAACGCAAGCAGGTTTAAACAGTGTAATCCGCCCTGCACGGTAAACACCATTTCCCTTGCCCCAATCACGGCACACACAAGATATAAAATTCCAAACAACAATCCTGCCGATAAAGTACCTAAAATGGTTTCACGGTTTGTTTTAGCAAACGAGTACGAGGAGCACTGAATCCGTTCTCTAATCTGCGGTTTATGAAGCACTACCAAAACCGGTGATATTCCTACAATACACAGGCACAAAAGAATGTACGGAACATACGCAAAGAAATAATACACATAGCTGTGTGTCGTTTTTCCTCCTGTTTCCAATACGTTCACATCAACCGTTTTTTCATCTGCCTTTCCCGCTTTTACAAGTGCCTCCTTCACAGAAAATCCGCCGCCAATATATCCTCTTACCAGATTCATATATTGTGTAATCATCTGCTCAAACGATTCCTTGTAAATGGTTCCCGGAACACCGATAACTTCCATTTTTTTATTCTCGCTGCCACTCAGATAGGATTCAAAAAATCCGCTTGGAATCCGAAGAACACACGATATACTCCGGTTGTAAATCTCATCCTGAATGACTTCTTTTTTGTCCTCGATATGGACTTTTTCATTTCCCTGCTCCAAATAAGCGATAAGTGCCCGGCTGATTTCCGAATTGTCTGCATCCATCACAGCAAATTTATACGTAGTTGGTGAAAATGTTGATTCTCCTGTCTTTTCTCCCTGTGAAGCAGCCGCTAATGCTACCGACAAAAAGATAACTAAGTACATAATAATCTGCCCTTTTTGCTTGCGCAGCACTTGAAAAAATAGTTTATATACTTGCATAACGATTCCTCCTTACACGCCAGATACTAATACCGCCAAGAAGTACGGTTAATCCTGCCAGTGACAATACATCTACAAAAAAGCGCTCATATGTGTCATAGACGTTTAACGCGTAAAATGCATCCGTGATTAACGCTGCCGGACTGATATCATTAACAATTGGCACTGTTTTTTCTATGACACCCTTGATTCCGGAAATCATCAAATCACTCATGGCACACAATACTAAATTACTGCTGACTAAGACTCCGATTTTTCCGCCCTGTGATAGATGCGCAATACTTCCAATCAGCATACCGAACACAATACCAAAACTGGTCCCCACAAACAAAAGTAACACGATTGCCGCATAACGCTCGCCAATCTGCAAATTCAAAACGAAACGCATATAGATAAGAAGGGCACACGCTAAAACAAACTGAACTAACTCTGTCGCAGCAAAATCAGCCACAAACATCGTACTTTTTTTCATTCCGCATACATTGCGCCGCTGTCCAAGCGGTGTCAGATTCGCCTGCATCTGAAGAATTGCTACACAACCGGAAAAGGATGCAAACAAACAAGTCATCGCAAAAATTGCATAAAAATAATTGACTACATTATCCTGATTTCCCCTCGTATTTTCCTCCTTTGTAAAATACGATATTTCCTGCTGCATCGGTTTTACCGCCTGCTCTATTTTGTCCGGATGTTTTTGTGCCGTATCCTGAATCAATGATTCATATTTGGTAAATTGTTTTAAAACGCTTTGCAGCATCGTCTCATCCATGCCACTTTCTTTCACCGTGAGAGAAAGCTTGTTTCCCATATAAATGATGCCTTTTACCTGATCTTCTTCTAACAGTTTTTTTGCTTCCTTTTCTCCCGTATAAGTCGTAATAAGAAGTTTTTTGTCTCCCTCTGCCGACACAGCATTTAACATCGCTGTAAGTGTCATGTTATCCTGCTCTTTCACAATCGCAACCGGAACCGGCTCAAACTTTTCTGTCCGGTCAAAGATATCGCCAAACGCCATATACATAAATGTGGTCAGTGCAAAAGGAAATAGCAGTGTCCAAAAAATGAGTTCTCTGCTTCTCAATGAACTAAGAAGCATATATTTAAATTCACGAAAAAACATGAAATCTCCTCCTCTCACACATCCCGAAGTTCTTTTCCGGTAATCTCTAAGAATACATCATTTAACGTTGGCAGTTCCGAATATACCCTGCCAAATACAAGGTTTTTATCCTTCAGATAATCAAGGACATGAATCAGATTATGTGTACCGCCGCTGAAGTTTAACGTAAGTTTTCCTTCATCATATTCCGTTTTGTACACATGCTCCATACTTCCGAGTGCCTCTAAATTTTCTTCCTGAAGTTCCGGAATCTCAATCGAAACCGTCTCCGTATTTTTAATCATTTTTTTCAGTTCATCTTTCGTTCCAATGGCAATCTGCTGTCCCTTGTCCATAATGGCAATCCGGGTACAAATCTGCTCTGCCTCTTCCATATAATGAGTGGTGTAAACAATCGTTGCCCCCTCCTCATTTAATTTCTGGATACCCTCTAAAATTTTGTTCCGGCTCTGCGGATCAACTGCCACCGTTGGCTCATCAAAGAAAATGAGCTTTGGTTTATGGGCAATTCCACAGGCAATGTTTAACCGGCGCAAAAGACCTCCTGATAATTTCTTTGGATAAAATTTGCGAAATTCATCAAGACCGACAAAGGCAATTGCATCTTCTACATACTGCTTGCGGAGTCCCTTGTCTCTGATATACAAACCGCAAAAATAATCTACATTTTCATAAACTGTCAATTCATCAAACACGGCAACATCCTGCATGACAACACCAATTTCTCTTTTAATGTCATAAGAATCCGGCTTCATCTCCCTGCCAAATACTTTTACCGTTCCCTTATCGTATTTAAGCAGTGCAAGAATACAATTAATCGTTGTCGATTTTCCGGAACCGTTTGGGCCAAGCAAGCCAAAGATTTCTCCTTCTTCTACTTCCAGATTCAAATGGTCTAATGCCACTAGTTCCTTATATCGTTTTACTAAATTTTCAATTTGAATAACAACAGCCATCCTTATCCCTCCTCTTTGTGATGTTAAACACATTGTATCATTTTATGTCAGCCACAAAAAGTGTCATCCATCATTTTTGAATTGTGACATTTGTCATTTACTTTTTTTGTTTTTTTCCTTTATAATAGAACATATCAAATGATGGAGGTTAAAGAGCATGGTGCATTTGGGAAATAAGGCAGTTCTTTTTCTGCTTTGCAGCTGTTTTTTTATAAATAGTCAGAACATCACACAAACAAGCATTCTCTTTTTGTTATGCGCCTTTATCATCGGATGCCTTTTTTCCTATTGGGAGGGTTCAAAAGGAGGAATTCTTTTTCTAACCGCTCTCGTCTGCCTGTTAATGCTCTGTTTTCCTGCTTTCGGCTTTTATCTGCCTGTCTTTATTTACGATATCATTCAGGCTAAAGATTATTTTTTACTAATACCGGCAGGAATTGGTTTGATACGTTTTTGCCCTGCCTTTTTATCCTCTACTTTTATTCTCGTTCTGCTTATGATGCTGTCAGCAATTTTATCGTATGCTTTTGGCAGAATTTCGGATTACAAAGAAAAACTGCACCATATTCTGGATACTAGCAAAGAGCATGCCATTATGATGCACGAACGGAATCAGGCATTGATTGAAAAGCAGAATGCAGATATACACGCCGCCACGCTCTCGGAAAGAAACCGCATTGCCAGAGAAATCCACGACAACGTCGGCCATATGCTGACGCGTTCTCTCCTGCAGGTCGGGGCACTGAAAGTCATTGCCCGTGATGATGCTTTAGATGAACCATTGACTGAGCTGAAAAATACATTAAATACTGCTATGACAAATGTTCGCACAAGCGTCCACGATTTACACGACGACGCAATTGACTTAGAAAGTACCCTTTGGGAAATTATCGATGGGGTAAACACAACAAAAATATCCTTGGAATATGATGTAGAAGGAACGCTCCCAAATCCGATTAAATATGCCTTTATTGCGATTGTAAAAGAGGCGGTAAATAATATTCAAAAACACAGTAACGCAAAAAATGCTTTTATCCGAGTCTGTATGCATCCCGGATTTTACCTGCTCTCGATTGCTGACAACGGCACCAAAATTTCCACAACGGATTCCCGCGGAATCGGACTGAGCAATATGGAAGAACGGGTTCGTGCCTTAAATGGTGTAATACGATTTGATACGGAAAATGGATTTAAAATAACAATTATCATACGGAGGTAGTTATGAACATTATAATTGTAGATGACGACAAATTAGTTTCTTTATCCTTAAAGACCATTTTGGAAGCCTCCGGCGAGGTTAATGTCTGTGCCATCGGAAACTGTGGGGAGGAGGCTCTTTCTCTTTATCCGAAATTCAAACCGGATATTCTTTTAATGGATATCCGAATGGATGGAATGAGCGGACTGACTGCCGGAAAACGGATTCTTGAAACTTATCCGGATGCCAAAATTTTATTCCTCACTACGTTTTCGGATGATGAATATATTGTGCGGGCACTCCGCATGGGTGCAAAAGGATATCTACTGAAACAGAATTTTGAAAGTATTCTTCCTGCCCTTCAGGCGGTTCAGAAAGGACAAACGGTATTTGGCGAGGAAATCACGGATAAAATTCCGGATTTAATTAATAAGACGACGGCGCAGAGAGACTTTGCCAAGTATGGCATTACAGAAAAAGAATATGCCATTATTGAACAGGTAGCAAATGGTCTCAACAATAAAGAAATTGCTGAGACCCTCTACTTAAGTGAAGGCACGGTCCGCAATTACCTCAGTTCCATTTTGGAAAAATTGGAATTACGCGACCGCACCCAGTTAGCTATTTTTTATTACCGGTAACTTTCTGCAAGTGCCTTAAATGCCAGCAGTGCTTTTTCAATCTGCTCGGTGCTTACGCAGTAAGAAATACGGACAAAGCCCGGTGTTCCAAAACTGTCTGCCGGAACTAACAAAAGTTCATGCTCCTTTGCACGCTCAGAAAATGCATTGGCATCCTTTTCGAGTGCTTCAACAAAAAGATAGAAGGCGCCATCCGGTTTAATGCAGCGGTATCCATATTCTGTCAGGGCACGGTACAAGATGTCTCTGTTCTTTTCGTAAATCGAGATATCCGATGTTTGTCCAATGCATCGTGCTATAATTTTCTGGAACAGACTCGGAGCACACACAAATCCAAGGGCACGGCCTGCACCGCAAACTGCCGCATAAATCTGTTTCCAGTCTTTTGCTTTATCCGAAACCGCAATATAACCGATTCTTTCACCCGGTAAGGAAAGCGATTTGCTGTACGAATAGCAGACAATTGTGTTGTCATAGTAATTCATAAGATACGGAACTTTTACATCCGAATAAACCAGTTCACGATATGGCTCGTCTGCAATCAAAAAGATTTCTTTTCCATATTCTTTCTGCTTCTTTTCCAATACGGCACAAACTTCTTTGATGCACTCCTCGGTAAGAACAACGCCGGATGGGTTGTTTGGCGAGTTCAAAATAATTCCCTTTGTATGCTCTGTAATTGCATCTTCCAATAATTTGGTATCAATCTGAAAATCTTCTTTTCTGCTTGGTACAACAACGAGTTTTGAGCCTGTCATTTCAACAAACACACGGTATTCCGGGAAAAATGGAGCAAAGGTGATAAACTCATCGTCCGGTTCTGCCAGTGCTTTTAATGAAATCGTGAGCGATGCGGCTGCTCCAACGGTAACATAAAAATTGTCCGCCGTAAGATTTGTGCCATGCTGCTCATTTACGTAAGAAGCCAGTTTCTCACGAAGTGCTGCGTCTCCCTGTGCCGATGTGTAACCATGCAAGGCAACCGGGTCTCCGTTTGTGAGCAAATCAATAGCTGCTTCTTTTACACATTCCGGTGCCGGAACACTCGGATTTCCAATACTGAAATCAAATACATTTTCTGCTCCGATTTCTGCCTTTCTCTTATTTCCATACTCAAACAAATCACGGATTACCGAGCGATTTGTTCCTAACTGTACCATTTTTTCTGATAACATATCTATGTACTCCTTTCAATTTTTACTTGGGTTAAAGCGGAATGCATGGTTGAGCGGACCACTTCCCTGCCCTAAATCCATTCCATCCGCCAATGCGCCTGATATATATTCTTTGGCTTTTATAACGGCATCCGTTAATTCACAGTTCTGCGCCAGATAAGAGGCAATCGCACTGGAAAGCGTACAGCCGGTTCCATGCGTATTTTCATTATCAATGCGCTTACTCTCAAGCCAATTTCCACCATCCGCCCCATAGAGGTAATCGTTTGCATCCTCAATGCTGTGACCGCCTTTGCATAAAACTGCTGTCTCATATTTGTTATAAAGTGCCTGTGCCGCCTGTTCCATTTTTTCTTTGGAATCAATCTTCGTTCCGGTAAGCACCTCAGTTTCCGGAATATTTGGTGTAATCACAGAAGCCATCGGCAAAAGTTCATTTTGCAGTGCCGCAACGGCGTCCTCTTCAATCAGCCTTGAACCGCTGGTCGAAACCATAACCGGGTCGACCACAATAAACTTTGGCTTGTAAAAAGACAACCGTTCCGCAATCACATGAATTAATTCCGCAGAAGCCACCATGCCGATTTTCACAGCATCCGGTTTTATGTCAGTAAAAACTGCGTCCAACTGCTTTTTTAAAAATTCAGGTGTTACTTCCATAATACCGCTTACTCCCATCGTGTTCTGCGCCGTCAATGCGGTAATGACACTCATGGCGTAAACACCATTCGCCATCATCGTCTTTAAATCTGCCTGTATTCCGGCTCCCCCACTACAATCACTTCCTGCTATCGTTAATGCCGTCCTCATCTGTCATTCCTCTCTTTCATTGCCTTTACTATTGTAGCGGAAAGGAAGGTTGTTTGTCAAATTTTTAGGGTTCCGTGTTTGTGTCAAGTGTTCGCTGGCACTTTTTTGTTTTCCGTAATTCCGTAGAAAAACTGGAATCCAAAGGAACTGACAACGAACATTTGTTACAAACACGGGAATCTAAAAAATTGGCATCAAACACTTCATATAAAGTTAAAGTAATTCTTACAATGTAGCTCTTCCAATGCGAGTAAGTGCCGTATGCAACCTTTTTCCTCTTAAATAGCACATAACGTTGCATATGTTTTATGAAACAGCCACCCAAAAACAACCAAACAGGGAAAACTCAATCAAAAGCGTTGCATTGCCGTGTGATTTTCTCTAATGATAGCCGAAAATATGACAAAAATGCAACCTTGTAAGGCAAAACAAGTAAATAACGTTGTTTTAGAAGGTGAGCGGTTATGATGGAGGGGATTAGCTTTGATATGCATTGGAACACGTGGGTAACTGGCATGCGTGCTATGCATGCCGTTACCCTTACGTGTTTCTCAGTGAGAACGGTGCATATCAAAGCTAATCCCCTCCATCATAACCGCATATCTTCTAAATCACTTTATCATTCTCTTCCTCTTAACAACAAGTGGAACAGAAAACAGCACTGCCTTACATACATTGTCTGCTATCATGCAATACCACACAGTTTCAAGACCAAAGTGCCAGATTTTGACGCAGAAAAAGGTAAACAAAATACGGATCCCCCACATGCAGAAGGTTTCTACATAAAAAGCGTACTTTGTTTTTCCAAGCCCATAAAAGATTCCTTCGGTGACAATCATCAATCCATAAAATGGCTCGGAGAACGCGACAATACGCAGCATGTCGGCACCAATCTCAACCACACGGCTGCTCTCGGTAAGAAGTCCCATCAAGGGTCTTGCCACAAAAAACAAGATAACACCACTAACACACATTAGTATCATCGTCAATTTTACACTCACTGACGCAACGGCTTCCATTTGCTTCTCGTCTTCCTCACCAAGAGAAATGCCTATCAGGGTAGAGGTTGCCGTTCGGAGTCCGTAACCGGAAATATAAAAAATAGTTTCGGCGGTAACGGCAATCGAGTGGGCAGCAAAGATGGTTGTTCCCATCCCGGAAACAAGACCGGCAAACACAACATAACCAAAACAGGACGCAATACTGCTAAAAAGGACCGGCAGACCAATTCGCATACACTCTTCATCACTTTGCCATCCACAGCAAAATGTTCCCACTTCCAGTGGAGATATTCGTTTCTCCGGTACGCAGCAAACATCAGCAATCCGGCTGTCGTATAGGATATTGCGGACGCAATTGCCGCTCCTCTGACGCCCAAACCCATTCCATAAATAAAGACAATGTTTAAAAGGATATTGGTTCCGTTGGCTCCCAGATTGATTAACATCGGCGTTTTTGTATCTTTTGTTCCCCGAATCGCAGCGCCCATAATCATCGTTGCCGAACGGAAAATCATCGGAAGACTGACAATCAGGAAATAATCGGAAGCATCCTTCCAAATAGATGGCTCCGCACCCATCCAAATCGGAATGTATGGACTTAGGATGACAGAAATTCCGCCGGCAAAAAGCCCACACGCAAAAACTAAAATTAAAATCTGCTTTGCGATTTTCTGCAAATACTCTCTGTCGCCGCTCCCCAGTGCCTTTGCTGTCATTGATAACACCGCCACGCCAAGTGCCGCCGGAATACTGTTCACAAGCCATGTCACCGTTGTCGTAACACTGACAGATGCTGTCGCTTTTTCTCCCAGATGTCCAACCATCGCCGTATCCACATACTGCAATAACGTCGATAGAATTTCCTCTAAGATGGTAGGAATTGACAACGTAACTAACATTTTTAAAATTTCACGGCGGTTAATTTTTTGTTCCTGCATTCCTTACACCTCATTTCCTGATTCCAGCATAAGCATGAGTTTATCATATTCTATTAACCGATTTGTTTTTCTTACCTTTTTCCATACTTTTTTCCCGTTTGGGTACCAGTTTACGAGATAAGACCAGATTTCTTTCATCTTAAATAACACCGGCTGATCCGGCATGCATGCCTGATAAGCCACTTTCAATTCTCGCAAAAATACGTGCAATTCTTCTTTCTGCATCTTCTCCCCGGTCTGAATTTCACGGACAAGCCCCGGATTTGCAATAAGCCCTCGTCCAATCATAATTGCCTCAATTGTCGGAAAACGCTCGCAAAAACGTTCATATTCTTCTACCGTTGTGATATCACCATTATAGCAGAGCGGATTCTTACTGTGTTCCACTGCATATTCAAACATATCAAGGTTCGGTGTATTTTTATAATAATCATCCCTAATTCTCGGATGAATGGTTAATTCCCGAATCGGATACCGGTTATAAATCTCTAGAAGTTCCGGAAAGTCATCCGGTGAATATCTGCCCAATCTCGTCTTAACAGAAATCGGCACCTCACACTGTGAAAAAATATCATCCAAAAAGCGGTCCAGTTCCTCCGGTTTCGCCAGGAATCCCGAACCTCTCCCCTTCGACACAACTGTCCCTGACGGACAGCCTAAATTCAGATTAATTTCATGATATCCATATTCAATCAGACGGCTGGCAGTATAAACAAACTCATCACTGCGGTTACTGAGAATCTGAGGCACAACCGGTATTCCCTGATTATGCTCCGGTATCACATCCTTTTTTGCCCGGCTCTTAAAATCATGATTCGAAGTCGGTGACACAAAAGGTGTAAAATATTTATCCATACTGCCAAATTTCTGATGATGTAAGTTTCGGTAAATATACGTTGTAATGCCCTCTAAGGGAGCAAAATAAAACTGCTTCATTCTGATTCGCTAAACTCCTTCATATATTTACGAAAACGAAGTGGCAGCATCTGTCTCTGCAATTTGGGATTTACACGTTCTTTAATCGCAATTGTGTCAACAAACAATTTCCATAATTTCTGAAGCTGCTTTTCGTCCTCGGAATAAGTCAGAGTAAGTCCATCCATATCTACTTCATCCATGGATAAATACACCGTTTTGTAATTTGCTTTATGAAGCAGCACCGTACGGTGCACGGTATCTGCAATCACCCACTGCTCACCAGCAAAGCGATCCGCAAAGTGGTCGGCTAAATATGGCAGAACTTCACTCTTAGGATTTATTCTACCAAATAATGTGCCATTTTCCAATTCCTCAAAACGAAGTATTTCAATAAAAAAATGTGATTCATTTGTAAAATTCCGCTCAATCGCAAATAAGGTCTGCATATAAGGGACTGTGAGATGGCTCATAACCGCCCTTCCCATCCGAAGTCCTTCCTGCACAAACCGGTAAATAGCATCCGCCTTCTGCGCTTCATAAGAGCCGCAGCAGCGATGAATAAAATCATATGCCTCCTCTGAAATCTTGCGACGGATTGTGCACGCTACTTTCACCGCATGCTCAAAATTTGTCACAACTGTGTGATATTCGCAAAAAAGCTCCATATTCCGCCCCTCTGTATCAATCACAACTTCATTATGCTCGTGGGGATAACCCTCCTCATAAGCACGGTATATCGCCGAGAAAATCCCTTCTGCACTGTTTTCACACAAATAAATATGTCTTACCATCCCTGCATCACATCCTCTAACATCATCTGTCTTCCGGTTCCCTGCGCCTCAATTTCCTTTGGAAGACGTTCCTTCAAGCCAAGCAGGTTAGCAAGAATAAATGTGCGGTTTAAGCGGATTGGAATCATCATATGCCCGTGACAAGTGATAAAGTACATCGCCCGTTTTAATACAACACCAAATTTCTTTAACGCATTAAAATCGAGCGTTCCTCTTCTTCGTGCCATTATAATACGCCTTGCCGATTTCACGCCAATCCCCGGCACACGTAACAATGTATGATAGTCTGCCTTTTCCACCTCAACAGGAAATGAATCCAAATGATACAGCGCCCAGTTACATTTGGGATCTACGGAGACGTTTAAATTCGGGTTTTCTTTCGTAATAATCTCATCCGCTCGAAACTGATAAAACCGCATAAGAAAATCTGCCTGGTACAGCCGGTGTTCACGCAGAAGCTCCGGTCCCCTCTCTTTCGTATCGGGCAAACGAGAATCCCCCGTTGTATTCACAAATGCCGAATAGAATACACGCTTTAAATCAAACTGCTGGTATAACGCCTGTGCCATATGGACAATTTCATAATCCGTCTCCTTTGTAGCTCCAATAATCATCTGCGTACTCTGCCCCGCCGGCACAAACCTTCCATCCTGATGAAACTCCTGCAAAGTCCCACCGGAAACCGCCGGTAACACAGTCTGGCTTTCCGACTGATACAGAGAAAGACGCCGTCTTTTTTCAATTCTCGCATCCTGCAGTAAAAGACTCTCACTTCTGCCAATCTGTATCTGGCGCATTGGTGTCAAAATTTTCTTCCGGCTCTTCTGCGGTGCCAGCAAATCAAGTCCCTTCGCCGTCGGCAGTTCCATATTTGCACTCATGCGGTCAGCAAGCCACCCGGTCTTCTCAATCAAAAGTGGATCCGCTCCCGGAATCGCTTTGACATGAATATATCCATTAAATTTATACTTCGTGCGGAGCAGATAAATCGTCTGGTACATCTGTTCCATCGTATAATCCGGATTCTTCTGAATGCCGGAACTTAAAAACAATCCCTCAATATAATTGCGGCGGTAAAAGGAAATCGTAAGTTCCGCAATTTCCTCCGGTGTAAAACCGGCGCGTTTCACATCATTGGACATGCGGTTCTGACAATATTTACAATCATACACACACTCATTGGTCTGCAAAATCTTCAAAAGAGAAATACACCTGCCATCTGCCGCAAAACAATGGCAGATTCCCCCGGCCACGGTATTTCCCATCATCCCCTGTCTCCCTTTCCGGCTGCTTCCGCTCGATGTGCAGGCAACATCGTACTTTGCCGCATCTGTCAAAATTTCTAACTTTTCAAATATCTCTTGTGTCACTGCCATACCTGCGCCTCCTTCTGTATCGAACATTTGTTCTATTATAGCACAGCTTTTTACCTTTGTAAAGTAAATCTTTTAAATTTTCTTCTCATGTACGCAAAAAAGCCCCCTCGTCTCGTGAACATATCTCATCACAAAACGAGAGGGATTTCTTTTCTACATCATCAACAAATCGCCATATCGAATAAAAATGACAATCATTGAAATCAATACAACAATCAACGTCGCCGGTACTGCCGCTTTACAGTATTTTCCCCAGCCAATTCTATGACCTTCTTTTTCCGCCACGGAAATACCTACCACATTTGCCGAAGCGCCAATCGGTGTAGCACTACCGCCGATATCCGTTCCCATTGAGAGTCCCCAGGCAAGAACCGGCAAAAATCCAGCCGGGCCGCCGGCACCTAAACTCTTAATTACCGGAACCATCGTTGCTGCAAACGGAATATTATCCACAAGGGCACTTGCTACCGCTGACAGCCAGATAATAATTCCTATCATTAAGAAACTATTTCCACCGCTGATTGTTTTAATCGCATCGGCAATCAATTCCAAAACACCGGTTTCTTCCAGTCCACCAACGACAACAAACAAACCAATAAAGAATAAAATGGTCTCATAGTCCACTTTTTTCAAGATGGTAAGCGCATGTTTTCCCGCTGCCAAAAGCGTAAGGACCGCAATCAAAACACCAATAAACGCAACCGTAAGTTTCGTCTGCGCATGTGTCACTAAAAGAGCAACTGCCAGCAAAAAAATAGCAGTGCTGATTACAAAACCTTTCTTATCATGAATGGCTTTTGACGGGTCTAAATCAGCTTCCGTAACTTCAATTTTTCCTGTTTTCACTTTCAAATCCTTGCGGAAAACAAAGTAAAAATAAATCACAATTACAATCAGGGAAATACCGGCAATCACACCGGTATTCGACACAAAATCCGCAAAACTGTAATGAAGCGCTGTTCCAATAATAATATTCGGAGGGTCTCCACACATAGTCGCCGAACCGCCCAGATTTGCGCAGAAAATTTCTGCCATAATCATCGGCACCGGATTGAATTTCAAAAGCGATGACAATTCAATTGTCACAGCCGCCAAAAACAAAATTACCGTAATACTGTCGATAAACATAGCAAGAACTGCGGACATAATCATGAATGTAATGAAAATCGGAATGGTGTTAAAATGAACCATTTTTGCGATTCTCATACAGAGCCAGTCAAAGAAACCAACTCTCGCCATGCCTTCCACCATAATCATCATACAGGCAATGAAAATGACGGTTTCCCAGTTAATTCCAATCCCGGATTCCGCAGCCCCTGACCCCTGATACCAAAAGTCCGGTGTAAAAATGCTTCGCAGATTAATAATTTCCCATATTGCATTTACACTTCTCATGCAAATGCCAAACACCCCAATCAGGGTAAGTGCGCCGCAGCCAAGCGTAATATACTGCCTGCCGAATTTGTCCATCACAATCAAAACAAACATAGCGACAAAAATGGCTACCGCTAAGCCCTGTGCTACCATCTTCTTTCCTCCAAGTTTTTGCTTCCCCCAAAGTAAAAATTAAGCCTTCTCTTTTATCTCTTTTTTATCGTGGAACACCGGTTTCAAAAGAATCGGTGCAACAATTGTCGTAATAATAACAACGATAACGACCGGTCCCATCAGCTGCTCACTCATAAGACCAAGTGCTTCACCTTTGCTGGCAACAATCAACGCAACCTCACCACGCGAAATCATACCAACACCAATCTGTAACGATTCCCTTCCGGAATATTTACATAGTTTTGCGCCTAATCCACATCCAACAACTTTTGTCAAAATAGCTACAACTGTAAGCACAACGGCAAACCAGACAATTGTTGCTGACATCTGTGGAATTACCACTTTCAAACCAATGCTGGCAAAGAAAATCGGTGATAAGTACAAATACGACAAAGTTGAAAAACGCGATACCAGATAATCTTCTTTCTGAATCATCGAAACAACCAGTCCGGCTACATACGCACCGGTAATATCAGCTACGCCGAAGAACTCTTCTGCCACATATGACATCAGCAGACAGAAAACAAAACTGATAATTACATATCGCTGCAAGCCGTTTTTTGTACGGTTGCTGTAGTAATTGAAAAACTTGTAAAACAGAAAACCTGCCACAGCAGCAAATACAAAAAATCCAACAATTTTTACAAGTACAACCCAAAGATTAACGGTCGGATCTGCCATACTGGTAATAACTGTCAAGGCGATAATACCAAGAATATCATCAATGACCGCTGCACCAAGAATCGCATTTCCTGCTGCCGAATTTAATTTACCAAGTTCTTTTAATGTCTCAACGGTAATACTAACCGATGTTGCGGTAAGAATAACACCGATGAATACGTTCTGCAATACTAAACTGGTACTTACATTCGACTCAATCATACCCGGACGGTTAAAGAACCATGCAGTAGCAAAGCCTCCTGCCAATGGAACCAACACACCAATCACGGCAATAATCGTCGCTGCTTTTCCACATTTTTTTAATTCCTTTACATCTGTTTCCATGCCGGCACAGAACATCAGGATTACTACACCAACTTCTGCTGTCTGCGTCAAAAACTCTGTCTGTGGAATAATCTTAAACACAGCAGGTCCAAGCAGCAAACCGGCTAACAATGCACCAACAACCTGTGGCATACGTGCACGTCTTGTCAAAAGTCCTAAAAACTTCGTACACATCAAAATCAATGCCAGATAGAGTAAGTAGTTACATGTTTCCATGATAAAACCTCCTTTGACCATAAAAAAGGGGACAAATGTGACCACTCACCGCTGACCACATTGCCGCCTCATTCTGACCATAAAATTTTTATTGCTATTTTCTCATGCCAACATTATTATACTCTCAATTTTCGAAAAAGCAAGCACTTTATTTTTTTTGTTTTTGGGGTCAAAAATGTCCTCTTTTATTTAGTTTAATCCCGGTACTTTTGGAAGTTTTGCAATGCTTGCCGCAATTTCCTCATCCGTCAATGTATAGTTTTCCATTTTACCATCATTGAATTTCTCATAAGCATACATATCAAAATATCCGGTTCCGGTAAGTCCAAACAGAATCGTTTTTTCTTCTCCGGTTTCACGACATTTAATTGCCTCGTCCATTGCTACACGAATTGCATGAGAACTTTCCGGTGCCGGAAGGATTCCTTCTACTTTGGCAAACTCTTCTGCTGCCGCAAATACATCGGTCTGTGATACGCTGACTGCTTCCATCAATTTATCATCATAGAGCTGGGACAATACCGAACTCATACCATGATAACGAAGCCCTCCGGCATGATTTGGTGCCGGCATAAAACTGCTGCCAAGTGTATACATTTTTGCAAGCGGACAAATTGCTCCGGTATCACAGAAGTCATACGCATAAGTTCCTCTTGTGAAACTTGGGCAGGATTTTGGCTCTACTGCAATGAAACGGTAATCTGCTTCTCCGCGAAGTTTTTCACCCATAAATGGTGCAATCAAACCTCCTAAGTTTGAACCGCCACCTGCGCAGCCAATAATGATATCCGGCTTTTCACCATATTTATCCAGTGCAATTTTACTCTCCAAACCAATTACCGACTGATGAATCATAACCTGGGCAAGCACCGAACCAAGCACATAACGGTAGCCTTCCTGTGTCGTTGCCGCCTCAACCGCCTCAGAAATAGCACAGCCTAAACTTCCGTTTGTATTTGGGAATTCTGCGCGGATTTTTCTGCCGACAGCTGTTTTTTCGGATGGTGACGGAGTCACATTTGCACCATAGGTACGCATAACTTCGCGTCGGAACGGTTTCTGCTCATAAGAAACTTTTACCATAAATACCTGACAGTCAAGTCCAAGGAATGCACACGCCATGGAGAGTGCTGTTCCCCACTGACCTGCACCAGTCTCTGTCGTAACACCTTTCAAGCCCTGATTCTTTGCATAATAAGCCTGCGCAATTGCAGAGTTGAGTTTGTGGCTTCCGGATGTATTATTTCCTTCAAATTTATAATAAATCTTTGCCGGTGTCTTCAAATATCTTTCCAAATGATAAGCACGTACAAGCGGTGCCGGACGATACATTTTGTAGAACTGCAAAATTTCATCCGGAATATCGATGTACGGTGTTTTGTCATCCAATTCCTGCTTTGCTAATTCTTCACAAAAAATACCGCTTAATTCTTCTAATGTAACCGGTTTGCCGGTTGCCGGATTCAAAAGCGGTGCCGGTTTGTTAATCATATCGGCGCGAAGATTGTACCACTGCTTTGGCATCTCGCTTTCATCCAAATAAATTTTGTAAGGGATTTCCTTTTTACTCATTTTGTTTCTCCTTCTGATTATCATTTATTTACAGGCTGTCTAAGCAAGTTACGCAAGCTGATAGGCAGCCCTGTTTTCTTCTTAAATTATTTTACATATTCCTCCTGCTGGTACATCGCAAGCACCCGATTATAAAATGTTCGCACTGCCGGTGCCATGTTATCCGGATTCAGTGCAGCAATTCCAATAATGCGGCAGGCATCCGGTTTTACCGGAAAACAATCCACTTCATACGGAATATCTTTCATAACCATTTCCGGCATCAAACAAATTCCGAATCCATTTGCCACCATTACAACCGTTGACAAATCGTCAACCACATGGTAACTTGACCGGACATCCAAATGATTTTCCTTCATAAAATTCTGAATGTCGGCATCTGTACTTTCACGCTGTGTAACAAACTGGCAGTTTTTCATTTCCTCAATGCTCATCGGTTCTTTCGATGTTCTGTGCCCCTTTTGCACGACACATAACAGAGGGTCTTTGTACAGCGGCTCGATTGGAATATCCGCGGCACTGGATACCGACAAAAAGCCTACATCCACCACGCCATTTTTTATCCAGTAAACAACATCATCATACGTTCCCTGAAAAATTTCCATACTGATATCCGGATATTCTTCATGGAAAGAATGAATCAGCTCCGGAATCCAGTTCGTACAGACGCTGGAAAAACATCCGACTTTTACTTTTCCCTGTTTTAATCCGTTAAATTCCGATATCGCCTGCTGTAAACTTTCATCACTGTTCAAAACTGCATTTACATAAGGAAGAAGCCGCTCTCCATAATTGGTAAGCGTCACGCCGCTTTTGGCGCGGTTTAATACGCAGAAACCAAGTTCTGCCTCCAGCGAAGATACCGCATGACTGACTGCCGATGGCGTAAGCCCCAGTAAATCCGCCGCCTTCCGAAAACTTCCCTGCTCCGTAACGGTTTTGAACACCTGGTAGGTAAGTAACGTCATTTACCTGCCTCCTCTCTTATCCTATCATACCAAAAGGCAGGGCAGGATGCAACTATGCAATAACGGCATTGTCCTTGATTTGGTTAATAATTTTCACGAATTCTAACTGCTCCTCACGTGTAAATATCACGCTGAATTTATAAGGACGATCAAATGGTGCTTTCATTAAATCCAGTACATTATTCACATATCCATTCTCAACCACATAGTCCACAACCTGTTCAATAAAATGAATCTGTTCCGCATTCGGCCGCTCTTTCGCAATAAACGCCGCAAACGCTGCATATGCTGCATCCCGGTCCATTTTTGCGATTTTACGAATCAGCAAGCCAAACGGCGTATCCTGATAATTCATTTCGTAATCCTCTACCGTTCCCAGTTCCTCCGTGAAAATTCTTTCCAATTCCTTATAATCATCCGCTGAAATTGGCTTATTATAAAGAAGTTTATTAATAGCCGGCTCATTTCTATGCGCTGCTATGTACTCATTTACTTTTTCTCTATAATCTTCAAAATCAGAGGTTCCCATATCTACCTTGCCGCCCTCACTCCAAAGCGTTTTTTCATCCGCAAAATTGGTATAGTGAATATCCACTTTCGCAGGCGGAATAAATTTCATAATATCACGCAGCGATTTCCTCGTTTTTTCAAACTTAAGAATATCCTTCTGATTCCAATAAGTTTCCTGCGTAAGTTCAGTCAGTTCCGGTATTTTCGCTTTTACATCCGGAATAGTCGCACTATCCTTCAACAGTATATTAGCATTTTTCACAACATAACGTTTTAATCTACCAAGCGACTTTGCTCCCGTCATTGTCTCCAACATGATACCATACATACTCACGTCAAACTGAATGGCGGCCTCGTCTTTTTCTCCTGACACAACAAGTTTTGCAAGGTGGTTGATAATCTCTTCTTTATTCATATCATCCAAACACTCATATTGCTGTCTGGCTTTATACTGCTCCACATAACGAGCCTCTAAACGCACTTCCACACGCTCTGTACTCATCGCCTGAATATCACCAACCACATGATCAACCAAATTCTCACGGATAATCTGATATTCTTCCTGTGCATAATTTGCATTCTGAAGCTGTCTAATAATCTGCACCATACGTATAAATCTTGCCGAAACGGGAGCAATACTTACTCCCGGCTCTTTTCCCTTTGGATTCTCGCCAAAAAATTGGAAATTACGCATATAATCAAAGATGTAAAACTCCTTCTTGTCTCTACCCTCTCCAAAAAGATTCTCGCAAAGTCTGGTACCTCGCCCAATCATCTGTTCAAACTTAATTCTGCTATATACCTTTTTTGCAAATACAAGATTCGTAATCTCCGGGACATCCACACCGGTCTCCAGCATATCCACCGTCACCGTAATAAAAGGATATTCATCCGGCTTTTTGAAATCCTCCAAATTTTTCTCTGCATATGGCTCATCACAAACAACTAATTTACAAAAAGCTCCTTTGTACTGCGGATATAGTACATCGAACCGTTCAATAATATACTTTGCATGTCTCTTATTCTGTGCAAAAATAATTGTTTTGCCAACATGATTTCCATTTTTATGTTTGATTCCATGATTCATCAAATCTGAAATCATGATATCAACCGTATCCCGATTAAATATATAGGTATTAATTTTCTCCGGCGGAATATGGTCAACCAAGCCGTCGTCTTCGCAGAACTCATCTTCATACTGCTCCCGCTCTTCTTCGTCGAGTTTCTCATAGGTCAGACCATCATCTGTAATCTTAGTTGAGGTTTCAATCAAATGATATGGCACCAATACATGATCCTGATAAACTGCCTCATTATATTCATAAACATCCGTTGGCATATTATTTTTCATATCAAAAAACTCATACGTCGACTGATGAATGGTATTTTTCGGAGTTGCCGTCAAGCCCAAAAGGCACGCATCAAAATACTCAAATATCGCCTTATATTTATTAAAAATACTTCTATGTGCCTCATCAATCACAATTAATGAAAAATGCCCCGGTGAAAAAAATCGCGAACCATCCGAATTTTTCATGTTATCAATCGCATTCAACATCGTCGGGTATGTAGAGAACACCATATTTGCATTTTTCTCTTCTTTATTTACAAGCAAATTGCACATCGTCGTATCCGGCAGACACGATGAAAACGAATTTTTCGCCTGCTTAACCAATTCTTTCCGGTCTGCCAAAAACAAAACCCGCCCCATAATCTGGCTTCTTGTCATGACATCCACAACAGAAGCCGCTGTTCTTGTTTTACCGGTTCCGGTTGCCATAACAAGCAGACATTTACGAATTCCTTTTTCGTAGTTTTCACAGCATTTGGTAACCGCCCGCAACTGATACAAACGATTCGTAATATCCTCATTAATAGGAATTGTACTAACCGGCTTAACAATTGTTCTCCGTGAAATCATGGCATCAATATCTTTTTGCGGAAAAATACCACTGACCACTCTTGGCGCACTTGTTACATCATCCCAAAGATATGTTTCAAATCCATTTGTATAAAAAATAACCGGACGACTCCCCTGCATATTTTGGATGCAGTCTGCATAAAGTTTCCCCTGATTGCGCCCCTTATCTGCACTTTCACTTGCTCTTTTTGCCTCTATTACAGCAATAATTTTGCCTGTATCACCCCAGATTACATAATCAGCATATCCCGTTCCTGTTGCATTTGGCATTCCGGTAACCGGGTACTCTTCTTCGACACAGTTACGTTTGGCAGTTTGGTCAAACACATAACCATTTGCTTTCAAATCCGCATCAATATATCTTTTTCTGGTCGTCCATTCTGACATATCCGGATTATAACTATATTCGCGCGTTTTCAGGTTCTGGGATTTCTTTTTCTGCATCTCCTGCTGAAGTTCCTCATTTGCCTTTAGGAGACGAGCAATTTCTTTGTCCTTTTCATCTACAATTTTATCTGTATTTTTCTGAACATCTTTTAAAACCTGTTTGTAACGCTCCTCAATATTTTCTGCTACTTTTGTCTTGTTTGGAATTTTATTCTCTGCAAATTCGCGTTCTTCATAATCACGTCCATAACAATAATCAATCCACTCCACAAAATCAAACAAAATATTTAAAGAAAGAATAGCATCATCTTTGGAAAGACCTTTGGATGTATGCACGGATTGATTTCCATTGCGGACAATGTACTGCAATCGTTTCCACAAAGTATAATCCATCAACGATGGAAACCCATTATTGTGCAGCAAAGACTGTATACCTTCCCGATACCCAATTGGTTTTAATGCAGAATCAATCGAATAAACCCACTTCACCCCAAGTTCCAATGCTTTTCTCGATGCCACGGCACTCATAACCGGCGAAGATTCTAAAATGCACTCTGCATCAATACACGCCCCTGCAAATAATTCATATTCTTTTTTTGATTCAAGAAAAGAAAAATTTGTCTCCATTTGTAAACTCCTCCTCTCGGAATTTTATCCATTCCGTCCTCTGCTTTTGACTACCTTATTCGGATATCATAACTTGTTTCCCTTTGTGTCATTACTATCTCTTAAATTTTACCATTTTTTAGGGTATTGTCAATTATTTGGGTGGATTTTATGAGTATTTTGTGAGCTTAGTTTATTATAGATTTTGAATAGAACTATATGGATTGTTGATTTTTATTCACATGTTTGACAAAATATTGTCAGTGCTACCCTATTCGGTAGGCGGTTCGCCTTCGTCGCAAGAGTATT
>ENA-OPSJ01000200-OPSJ01000200.1-human-gut-metagenome-genome-assembly--contig:-NODE-200-length-54227-cov-6.675903_pt1 | contig 54227 bp, 45 predicted proteins | sample MGYA00241801_ERZ501893 | MGnify/ENA primary metagenome ERZ501893 (study PRJEB25962, sample SAMEA2042219) | human gut metagenome | biome: human gut; feature: human-associated habitat; material: faeces...
AGTTCAGCAGAGTCTTCAATGGTAATAACTCTCTCGGAGGAAGGAATAAAATCTGACAGGACATTAAGAAAAGTCGTTTTGCCGGAACCGGTTCCACCGCATACAAAGATGTTGTATCCTGACAGGACTAAAAGATGAAGAAAGTCAGCTGTTTCATGGGTTAATGTTCCAAACTGGATTAAATCATTCATAGAAAGCGGAGTGTCCGGAAATTTTCGTATGGTTACGGCAGGACCGTTTAATGCAACAGGATTTAATACGATATTTACTCTTGAGCCGTCATAAAGACGGGCATCGGCAATCGGAGATGCTTCGTTTACACGGCGGTTCGCTTCAGATACTATCTGCTGAATAATATCCTGAAGTTTTTCCGGGGAAGAAAAGTGAATTTCCGATTTTTCCAGTAATCCGTTTCTTTCAATAAAAATATCATCAGGGCCATTAATCATGATTTCCGTAATGTTCTGGTCATCCAGCAGTTCCTGCAGGACATCATATCCACGGATGGAATTAAATAATATGTAGCGGAGCCGTTCTTTGTCGGTCAGTGATATGAACTGTTGTCTGCCGGTTTCAATTATTTCATTATCGATAAAGGAATAAATTTCCTCATCTGAAAGATTCCTTGTTAAATCAAATTTATTAATCAGATTGTTGCGTATGCTGTTTATATCTGGTTCAGTCATATCAATATACCTCCATGAGAAAGTTATTTATCCGTGTGTGAAATCAGATTCTGGATATAAATTCCAAAATCATGGAAAAGAAGATTTTCCATAAAATTTCCGGATAGATTTCCTGAATAATCAGTTGAAAATAAACTGTGGTCTGCATATGGCAGTGTCAATATTTCTGTTTTGTCTTTGATATCGGAATGATAGAGTGATGATGTGCTTTTGAAAAACTCATTCGTTTTCTGACGTGATATTGATTCTGTGGTAACCGGCATATAGATTTTGTCACAGGCAGCAAGTAGTGCTGGTACGTCTTTTAATGAATCGGACAGATCCAGTAAAAGGTATTTAAACATGCCGGCTTTTGAAATCGCCCGGATAAAAGAAATTAAATCAGAGGCTTCCATGTTTTTTATATCATAGCTGAAATGCATTGGTGGTATATATGTCAGGTTATGATAGGTATGCGACAGTGCTGCCAGTTTTTCAGCTATATTAGCCGGATTTTGCCTGTAAAAATAGAACAGATCCGAAAGATCACCGGTTGGTAAATCTGGTATAAAGAAAGAGAATCCCGAATACTCTTCGAAATTAATATAAAGACAGCTGTGAGTAAGTGAGAGAATACAGCCGTATGCCAGTGCAAAAGATGTTTTTCCGCAGCGCTTTACAGGTGAATAAATGCCGGTTATATATGCAGCAGTATCTGAGTGTGTAAAATGTTCGTCAGCAGAAGATGCATAATAAGACATAACATCTCTTAAAATATGGTCGGTTGATTGGTATTTGCACAGACAGGGATGTGTTTCAAAAGTATCAGATGTCCGATTCTCGGTAAGAACAAAAACGGCAGTCATCTCTGTGAGTTCCGATATATATTGACAAAAATGTTCAGAAATAAGTAATATGTCAATTTTATTTTCGCATAAAAATTTTTTCAGGGAATCATAGTCCGTAAAGACGGATACAGAATAATTCAATCCACTTTTCAGATTAAAATATTCGGATAGTTTCAGAGCATATTCTGCATCTGAATCAAGAATTGCAATTATGCCATTGTTCAAGATTACCTCCACATAGCATATGCAAAAGGATTAATAAAATGTTTTAATAAGGTGTAATTAATATAACATAAAAATTACAATAAGTCAACAATTAAATAATAAAAAATAAAATAATTCCGATTTGAATTCTGTATATCATGGAATAAATGGTAAATAATTAAAATATCTATAAAATATAAGATGTAATGGAGGTTGTGTCATGAAATTATTGTCGGATAAGAGAAAATTAAAGAAGGAAAGTGAAACGGCAAAAAGAAAAAAAGAAGAACTTATGCAGGAATTAAAGGAAGTCCAGAAATCACTGGATCGTGCATATGAGAATTTTTCCTATGTTGTAGATCCGGAGCTGATAGATTGCTGCATTTATGAATTAAATGCCGGACAGATGAGATATAAATTTTTAATGCGTAAAATGAAAGAAGATAAATTTTTGTAAATTATTTAGATAGTTCTGCCGAAATAATTGATAGAAACTACGGACCAGATGGTAAATAATACCGGACAAGAGTGAACAGAATAAGGCAGGACAGAAAATGCAGATAAATGCGTATAACATAGGAAATATAGAACAGACAGGACAGGATCAGGCAGTAAATAATGGAAGCATACAGCCGGCAAAGAGCAAAGGATTCTTTGCTGTCGCAATTGAAAAAAGTGCAATATCCAATGCTTTTTCCGGAAATTATGCAAATTATGATAAAAATGGAAATGGGAACCGGGGACAGGAAAAAACTGCAGATGCCATTCATGACAGAGAAGATGCGATGGCATATATAAATGAAAATATAGATAAGCTGAAGGAGCTTATCACTCCGGAAGATTATTCTGCAATGAGCGAACTGGGGCTGGCTGCGGATAAGGAAACCCCGGAAACACTGGTTACCGTTTATGAAAGAATACAAATACAGCTTGCGGCATATTGTAAGGATTATGATATTACGTCTAATATTGGCAGTGATAAAATAGAAACAGTACTCCATTCCAAGGCAATGGCAAATTCTGTTGAAATGGCAGAGGACAGCGGGGAACTAACGGATTCTTCCAAGGCATATCTGTTAAAAAATGATTTAAATCCGACGATTGCCAATGTTTATAAGGCGGCTCACAGTACAGGAGAAAATAATACAGCAGCAAAAGTATCTTCAGAGGACTGGGAGCAGTTAAAACCACAGATAGAAGATATGTTGCAGAAATCAGGACTTGAAGTAAATCAGGAAAATCTTGATAATGCAAAATGGCTGATGGAAAACAGTATTCCGGTAACCAGTGAAAATATTGTCAAACTGAATGAATTAAATCGGGTTGACATGAGTAATCCGGATATTCTGACAACGAATATTGCATTTGCCCTTATGCTTGGAATGGATGGGACGGACGCATTCGTTACGGAAGGATGGATTGATGTAAAAGAAGCGGATGAGGTAAATACAGCCATACAAAATGCCTCGGATGAAGCAATTTATGATATTGTCAGGGATAAAGCGGTTTTAAACTCTGCGAATCTGAAAAAATATCAGGAACAAAAGAACAGCAGTGAAAATAGCGAAAATCAGACGCAGAGAGATTATCAGAATAAGGCTTTTGTTAAGGCAAAGAATATTATTATTGAAGCAAGACTGGTTATGACATCAGGATCATTTCTGAATATGCAGAAGGTCGGCATTAATATTACATATACGGAAATATCAGTTATGGTCCGGAGTTCGGTTCAGGATAATCAGAACTATTACAGTGCATTTTTCGATGATGATAATCCAACATCCGATCAGACAGAAATGGTAGCAGGGGTCATGGATATAATGAAGAGCATGAGTCAGGTGCCGTCTGCAGTTATGGGAAAAGTTTATAGTGAAAAGGTAGACTTTACAATATCTTCTGTGCAGAATGAAACAACACTTATGTATGCAGAATATGGAAAAGCAGAAATGACATACGAAGCGGTTGGTACCCAGATAAGAACGGATCTTGGGGACAGTATTGCAAAAGCTTTTGACAGTCTTGACAATATTCTCCGAGATCAGGGAATTGAGGTCAACAGTTCAACCCTCCGGGCAGGACGTATTCTGGCATATAATGAAATGGAGATTAATCAGGAATCCATACTTAAGATGGAAGGACTAATGGAGGAACTCGATTATGTCAGGGATAATCTGACACCAAAGGCAGCAGCGGTTCTGGCAGAAAATCAGGTCAATATATTGAATACGGATATCCGGCAGCTTAACAAGAATCTATCAGAACTTAATTCCATGATTGGTCAGGGAGAAGAGGAAAATTTTGCAAAATATTTGTGGAAACTTTCGGAATCCGGAAAGATATCAGATGAAAACAGGGAACGTTATATCGATCTGTATCGTACCTTAAATATGATCGAAACGCAGGATTCAAGTGCATTGGGAGCTGTTGTTTCAGCGGGGGCAGAACTGACCCTTGATAATCTGCTGTCAGCAGTAAAGAGCAGAAAGAAAACAGGCATGGATGTTAAGATTGATGAGACATTTGGTCTGAATACGGCTGAAACAAATGCAAAAAACGAAACAAATGAAGAAATTGGGGACTTTGTAAAAAAACTGGCACAGAAAATCCGGAGTGGATTAAATGCGGAAAATGTGGAAAAAGTATATAAAAACGGAAGCTATGGTGGAATTAATCTTGGAAATCTCGTAGATGTGGTAAGTGATAATGAATCCCTGCGTTCCAACAGCCAGTTAAATGCAGAATATATCCAGCAGGTGATGGAAAGCAGGATGGAGGAAATAACTTTAAAAGAAGGTATTACGGACGAAACTATTCTCACACTGGTAGAAGGTGGACAGAAAGCTACGATTGAAAATATCGTGTCAGCCATGCAGCTGTCCGTACCTGGATCAGAATTCCGGAAATATCTGATGGAAACAGAGGAAAGAAGAGATGCAGCGGAAAATTTGCTGGAACATTTTGATGATGAAGAAAGTGCCTTAGAAGCGGTTAAGGAATTAAAAAACAGTGTATTACCGGAGAAGCAGGGGAATGGGATCGACATTTCCTATGAAAAGATGAAGGCAGCAGCGGATATCTCGGGTAATCTGAGATTTATGGTAAGAAGTGCAAAGAACCAGACCTATCATATTCCGATGGATCTGGACGGAGAGGCAGTTACCGTAAGAGTCTCATTTGTAAAAAATGAAGGAGAAGGAAATGTAAATATTTCCATGAACAGCCAGTCGTTTGGAAAGATAGACTGTGTGATTCATTCTGTAAATATGGTAAGCAATGTAAAAACGGAGGCTGTCATATATTGTGAAAATGTACAGACTGCAGATGGGATTATTGCAAACCGGCAGATTTTTATAAGAGAAGCACAAAATATCGATCCGTCAGGAATGTATGAATTGAACGTATTGCGTAAAAAATCAGAAAATTATGGAAAGCAGGACAATAAAACAGCAGCATATAAAATTCAGAACAGCAGGGATGTGCAAAATTCAAAAGTGGAAACAGCTTATTTATATAAGATTTCCAAAAGTTTTCTGAAATCTGTTAAGGAATGTCTGAAAAACAGCCGATAAAAATAAAAGAACAGTCAGGAGGAACAGACAGTAATGAGAATAAATACAAACATTATAGCACTTACGGCATGTAACAGTCTTTCAACGGCCAGTAAAAGAACATCACAGTCAATCGAAAAATTGTCTTCCGGATATAAAATAAATTCAGTAAGAGATAACCCGGTCGGCTCAGCTTTGTCAGCCAAAATGAAATCACAGCTTAAAAATCTGGAAAAAGCGACACAAAGTACCGCAGATGGCATATCAGTTATTGAAACGGCAGAGAGTGTGCTGGCAGAGGCACAGTCCATGGTACAGAGAATGAGGGAACTCTGTGTCCAGGGAGCAAATGATACTTATACGGATGATGACAGGGCAAGTATTATGTCAGAGATATCACAGTTAAGAACGGAAATAGACAGAGTTTCAGAGTCAACGGACTTTAATACAAAGAAGCTGTTAAATGGTGACCTGGGAAGAAAGTCTTACACGAATATTTCAGGGGTAGATGTGTCCTATATTTCTACTGATGTTGCGGCAGGAGAATATGAAATTCATGTAACAAGTGCTGCAGAACAGGGACAGTATACATCAGGAACAGTAAGCGGCGGTGTGGACGGAACCGTGAAAGTAAATGGTGTAATCGTTGAAATCAGTGCAGGTGATTCTGTGGATCAGATTTATGAGAAAATCAGAACGGCGGCAGATAAGACTGCGGTAACTGTTACCAATAATGGCGGTTCATTTGAATATACCTGTAACCGTTATGGAAGCAAATATGGAATCGAGATTGAATGTGATAATGCTGCATTGAGAAACAGTCTTGGACTTGACAGTGCGAAAATATCAGATTATGGAAAAGATATTGAGGTTGAACTGGTATCCAGTTCAAGCAGTCTGTTCTCAGGAAATGCAACTGCGGCATGTGATGGAAATAAAGTTGTAATTACCGCAAATGACGGATTTAAACTGCGTGTAGACGTGGATGACAGTGTTGGTGCAGGAAGAAGAATCATTGCACACATTACAGATATCGGAGCAATGACCGTTCAGATCGGGGCAAATGAAGGACAGCAGGTGAACATTGATATTCCGAGAGTAAATTGTGAAATGATGGGACTGGATGAGATCTATGCATATACTTCTGACGGAGCGGCAAGCGGAATTACGTCCTGCGACGAGGCAATTCAGTATATTTCTGAAGTAAGGGCAAGAATCGGTGCATATCAGAACCGTATGGAGCATACACAGAATTATCTGGAAAGCACCAATGAAAATATGACAAGTGCATTGTCACGAATCGAGGATGTTGATATGGCAGAAGAAATGACAAATTATACCACACAGAATGTTGTTTCACAGGCTGCAACCTCCATGCTGGCACAGGCAAACCAGCTGGCGGACAAAGTGCTGCAGTTATTGCAGTAATAAGGAATTGTGGCAGTAGAGATGTGCAGACAGGATAGAAACGGAGCATAACATATTATGACGGAAGAAAAAATCAGGGAATTTTCATTACGGATATCCCAGACAAGCAGAACCGGACTGGTTGCAATTACGGATGAGATTATCATAACGTATATTGAGGATGCAAAGAAAGCACTGGGAGAAAATGATAAGGAAGCATTTTTGTTTAATATAGGAAAGGCAAAGCAGTTTGTGGATGATTTGTCTTCGTCGCTGGATATGCGGTTTAAAATATCTTATGAACTGCAAAGGCTGTATTCCTTTATAAGGGGAAGACTGATTATTGCAGAAGGCAGGGAAAATGCTGAATATCTGGATGTATGTATCGAAATGCTTGAAAAATTGAGATCAGCATTTGAGAAAGTTGCGGAAAGTGATCATTCAGGAAATGTAATACAGGGTTCACAGAAGGTATACGCAGGACTTACTTATGGACCGGGAAGTACATTGAACGAAGTGGTATTTCATTCCTGATAAATACAGAAACTCCCATTTTGCAACATCAAATTAAAATATCTGGAAAACAGGCAGTAAAGACTGTCTGTTTTTTTTGGAAAATAAAATAAATTGTAGCATAAATAGACATTTTATTTGCATTTGTTAGTAGAATTTGGAAGCGAAATATGATAAAATTATAAAAAGCAATATGTGAATATTAAATAAAATTTATAGGAGGAACGTATGGGAGATTTAAATATTATTACAGAGGCAGACAGATATGTATTTGGTAAAGGCTGCCACTATGAAATCTACCGGAAATTAGGTTCGCATTTAATGGAACTGGGAGGAAAAAAAGGAGTATATTTTGCGGTATGGGCACCGAATGCGAATGCCGTCAGTGTAATTGGAGATTTTAATGATTGGAATAAAGATTCACATGGCATGGAAGTGTTAGGAGAATCCGGCATCTGGGAAATATTTGTTCCAGGTGCAAAGAAATGGGACAGATACAAGTACGTCATTGAAACCGAAAGCGGCGATTTGTTATATAAGGCAGATCCGTATGCATTTCATGCAGAGGTGCGTCCAGGCAATGCATCGAAGGTTGCCGATATTGACGGATATACCTGGCATGACGCAAAATGGCTGGAGAAGCAGGAAAAGGAGAATCGTTATAATAAGCCGATGGCAATTTATGAAATGCATCTGGGTTCATGGAGAAAGGATTATTCCCGAGGAGAGGACGGATTTCTTGATTACAAAACCATAGCGGATGAATTGATTCCGTATTTAAAGGAAATGGGATATACCCATGTTGAATTGATTGGTGTGGCAGAACATCCGTATGATGGATCGTGGGGATATCAGGTAACGGGGTATTATGCCCCAACGTCAAGATATGGCGGACCAGAGGAGTTTATGTATTTTGTGGATCAGATGCATAAGCATAATATAGGTGTTATTCTCGACTGGGTACCGGCACATTTTCCGAAGGATGATTACGGGTTGGCTGAATTTGACGGAACCTGCCTGTATGAATATAAAGATCCGAGAAAAGGGGAACATGCAGACTGGGGAACAAAGGTATTTGATTATGAGAAAAAAGAAGTATCGAATTTCCTGATTGCAAATGCATTATTCTGGACGGAAGTTTATCATGTGGATGCGTTAAGAGTGGATGCCGTAGCATCCATGCTGTATCTGGATTACGGACGTAGTGCCGGAAACTGGGTGCCAAATAAATACGGCGATAATAAGAATCTTGAGGCAATTGAATTTTTGAAACATCTGAACAGTATTATGTCAAAAAGAAGCAAGAGAGCATACCTTATTGCAGAAGAATCTACGGCATGGCCGAAGGTTACGGGTGCTGTGGAAGATGACGGACTGGGATTTGCATTCAAATGGAATATGGGCTGGATGAATGATTTCCTGGAATACTGTAAGCTGGATCCTTTATTCCGTAAAGGCGATCATTATAAGATGACATTCAGTATTTCTTATATGACAGCAGAACATTATATTCTGGTAATTTCCCATGATGAAGTGGTGCATCTGAAATGCTCCATGATTAATAAGATGCCGGGATATACGGTGGACAAGTTTGCAAATTTGAGAACTGCGTATACTTTTATGATGGGACATCCGGGAAAGAAACTGTTATTTATGGGACAGGAGTTTGCCCAGCTTCGTGAATGGAGTGAAGAAAGAGAACTTGACTGGTATCTGTTAAATGAACCATTACATAAAGAAATGCAGGAATATGTTAAGAAACTTCTTCATATATACAAAAGAAATCCGGCATTGTACCTGAATGACAGCAGTTATGACGGATTTGAATGGGTAAATGCGAATGATGCAGACAGAAGCATATTCAGCTTTATCAGAAAAATGCCGGGAACATGGAAAGGTGCATTCCTGTTTGTATGCAACTTTACACCGATGGAAAGACCGGATTATTGTGTCGGAGTACCTCAGAGCGGATTTTATCGTGAGATGCTGTCAAGCTATACACTTACAACGGAAGAAGACAGTATGGAGAGTGCGGCAGAGAAAAATGCGACACTTGCACTCAGAAGATTTAAGGCAGAAAAGGGAGAATGTGACGGCAGGCCATACAGATTAAATATTCCTTTACGCCCATATGAATCGGTAATCATAGCATTCTAGGAATTACGACAAAAAAACTAAGAAAAAAATAGACATTTTAATCTTTTCTTTGTATACTATTCTTTGTAAAAGATTTTATTTATGGAGGTTTCAACATGGTTAAATTGAGCAATGCCGGTGCATTTCTTATCAACGGAACAGAAGTTGTGGAATGTAATGGCGAGGAGCAGGCAGCCTTAACTGCAAAAACCGGAAGGGCTGTTTCTAAAGAGGAAGCTGCAGAGAACACAATGGCATATCAGATTTTAAAGGCACATAATACGTCCGGTAACATGGACAAGCTTATGATTAAATTTGATAAGCTGACTTCTCATGATATTACATTCGTAGGAATTATCCAGACAGCGAGAGCGTCAGGACTCGAAAAGTTTCCGATACCATATGTACTTACAAACTGTCATAACAGTCTGTGCGCAGTAGGCGGAACAATTAATGAAGATGATCATATGTTCGGACTGACCTGTGCAAAGAAATATGGCGGAGTATATGTACCTCCTCATCAGGCTGTAATTCATCAGTACGCAAGGGAAATGCTTGCCGGAGGCGGTAAGATGATACTTGGCTCTGATTCCCATACACGTTATGGTGCATTAGGTACTATGGCAATGGGCGAAGGCGGACCTGAGCTTGTAAAACAGCTTTTGGAACAGACATATGATATAAATATGCCAGGTGTTGTCGGTATTTATATGACAGGAGAGCCGATGAAGGGGGTAGGACCGCAGGACGTTGCACTGGCAATTATCGGAGCAGTATTTGCAAATGGATACGTTAAGAATAAAGTAATGGAATTTGTCGGACCGGGTGTGTCATCATTAAGTGCAGATTTCAGAATCGGTGTGGATGTAATGACTACAGAAACCACCTGCCTGTCTTCTATTTGGAGAACGGATGACAAAATTAAGGAATTTTATGATATTCACGGAAGAAGTGAAGATTATAAGGAACTTAATCCGGGTGAGGTAGCTTATTATGATGGCATGGTTTATGTTGATTTGAGCAAAATTAAGCCGATGATCGCAATGCCGTTCCATCCGAGCAATACATATACGATTGAGGAATTAAATGCAAATCTTGAAGATATTCTTCATGATGTAGAGAAGAAGGCATTAGTCAGTCTGGATGGTAAAGTAGATTATAAACTTACAGATAAAATCAGAGATGGAAAATTATATGTCGATCAGGGAATTATTGCAGGATGTGCCGGAGGCGGATTTGAAAATATCTGTGCGGCAGCAGATATTATGAAGGGAAGAAATATCGGTGCAGATGAGTTTACATTAAGTGTTTACCCTGCAAGTACACCGATTTATGTAGAGCTGGCAAGAAATGGAAAACTTGCAGATCTCCTTGAAACAGGAGCGATTGTAAAGACAGCATTCTGCGGCCCTTGCTTTGGTGCTGGTGATACACCGGCTAATAATGCACTCAGTATCAGACATTCTACCAGAAACTTCCCGAACAGAGAAGGTTCTAAACTGCAGAATGGACAGATATCTTCCGTGGCACTTATGGATGCACGGTCTATCGCGGCAACAGCAGCAAACAAGGGATATCTTACAGCGGCAACAGATGTGGATGTTGAATATACTTCACCAAAATATCATTTTGACAGCAGTATTTATGCAAAACGTGTATTTGATTCAAAGGGAGTGGCAGATCCGTCTGTAGAAATTAAGTTTGGACCGAATATTAAAGATTGGCCGGCAATGGTTGCATTAACAGATAATATTGTACTTAAAGTAGTATCTGAAATTCACGATCCGGTTACAACGACAGATGAATTAATTCCATCTGGTGAAACATCATCTTATCGTTCTAATCCTCTCGGACTTGCAGAATTTGCCTTATCAAGAAAAGATCCTGCTTATGTCGGAAGAGCAAAAGAAGTACAGGCAGCCGAAAAAGCAAGAGAGAACGGCGAATGTCCGGTAGAAGTGCTTCCGGAATACAAAGAAGTTATGAATGCAATTCTTGCAGAATTTAAAGATATCAAGAAAGAAGAAGTCGGAATTGGTTCTACGATTTATGCAGTAAAACCGGGTGATGGTTCTGCAAGAGAACAGGCGGCTTCCTGCCAGAAAGTGTTAGGCGGATGGGCTAATATTGCAAAAGAATATGCAACGAAGAGATATCGTTCCAATCTGATTAACTGGGGTATGCTTCCATTTATTTATGAAGAGGAAGAACTTCCGTTTGCAAATGGTGATTATTTATTCATACCGGGAATTGCAGATGCAATCAAGACGAAAAAGAAAGAGATTCCGGCATATGTAGTGAAGGATGGAAAATTAAATCCATTTACCTTAAAAATGGGTGAACTTACAGATGATGAAAGAGATATTATTCTTAAGGGATGTCTGATTAATTATAACAGAAAGTAATGAATAAAAAGTCAGGAAAAATAATTTTTTGGGTAGCAGCAGTGGTATCATGCATACTGGCAGGCTTTCTTGCAGGATATTTTCTTGGGGAAATCCTGCCGGCAGATGCTGGAATACAACAAAAGGTTGTCGCACTGTTTTTATTATTTTTAAATGTTGCAGGTGTATATTTTGTCCAGATGGGACTTGTGAAAGCTGGAGATATGCTCTGGCAGAAGATGAACAGCATAAAAAAGATGAAAACTGGCAGGGTGCAGTTTGTGTGGCAGCTTGGCATAAATATAGTGGTTATAATTGCATTTTTTCTGGCAGCAGTCTGTACAGAAAACGATATCCTGAAAATGGAGAGTGTAATTGTAATTATAACAGGTGTTGTTGTAATAGTAAAAAAAGGAGTAAACCGCCAGAGTCTGACATAGAGACTTCGGCGGTTTTCTATAGTGCTATTCTTTCTGTTGAAAATTTGTGCGGAGCAGATATGTATATCTTTTATTATACAAAAAAGGCACACCTATTTTCATAGAAGCGCCTTTGCCAGTTGCATTTAATTTAACATATAAAGGTAAAAAGATCAAGAAAAAATAATTATTTTGTGGTAAAATACTTTTGGCTACAATATCAAAAAATGACATATAGAAAGAGAAAATTAGTAAGGGATGAAGAAGATAAGTAAGAAAATGGTACCCATATGCGCAGCACTGCTGGGAATACAAATTGTACTGGGCGGATGTGCAAAGAACAGTACGGATATCCAGACAGCGAAGGTAAATGCCGGACAGGCAGCAGAGACAGAAGTGAAAACTACAGCTGAAGAAACTACTTCCGGAGAAATAACAACAGCCGAGGAAACATCAGAAGCTGTGGAAGCAGCAGCAAAGGAAAATATGGGAGAAAAAGAGCCGGAAACAGAAGAAAACGAAGAAACAAAATCGAAAACAGAGAAAGAATCAGAAACGGAAGAGAGTACAGAACCGAAATCGGAGCCAGAACCTGATACAGAAAGCGGTTCATCGGCAACCGTTCTTTTTGCAGGAGATATATGTCTGGAGGAGGATGGATTTGTACTGGATCATTATGATGAAGTGGGACAGAATCTTGAGGCATGTATGTCACCCTATCTGCTGAGCAGGATGCATGAGGCGGATATTTTTATGCTGAATCATGAATATACGATTAGCGGCAGGGGAAGTAAGCTTAATAAATATTATACATTTCGCGCAAATCCGTCCAGAATGGAAATTTTGAAGCAAATGGGTGTCGATATTGTTTCACTGGCCAATAATCATATATATGATTATGGATATGATGCATTTGTGGATACGCTTGCGTTACTGGATGAAAATGGAATCCGTCATGTAGGGGGCGGAATGGATAGTGAGCAGGCAGAAAAAGTGGAATATTATGAAATAAATGGAATAAAAATCGGATTTGTGGCAGCTTCGAGGGCAGAGAAGAATATAATTACACCGCAGGCAACGGATACACAACCGGGGGTGTTCTGGATGTATGATGATACCCGGTTAAAAGAGGTTGTCAGAGAAGCTTCTTCACAATGTGATTTCCTTATTGCATATCTTCACTGGGGAACGGAAGACAGTGAATACTTCCGGCAGTATCAGCATAATATTGCGGAAGAATTGGTAGAATGTGGAGTCAGTGCAATCATAGGCGGACATCCTCATGTAGTCCAGGGAATGGAATTTATAGGGGATGTTCCGATTTTGTATAGTCTGGGCGATTTCTGGTTCAATGGAGAAGATAAGTATTCAGTTATGGTACAGCTGACTGTATACAAAAACAGGGCTTGTAATGTTGAGATTATTCCATGCCGCCAGCAGAATTATACGATTCAATATTTGGAGACTCCGGAGGAACAGGAGAAATTTTTCAGATATCTGACAAATTTATCTTCTGGTGTAAGCTTTGGATAGGATGAGTGGAATAAATTCTAAAAAATAAGATTTAATATAAAAATATTCAGATAAATGACGATATAATATATGTAAAGTTGTTACTGTTAAACAATGCAACCATTACATTGTGAATAACAATGTGTGCGTACTCAAGGAGGAGATTAAAGCAGTATATGGATATAATCAGGTTTACTCAGTACCAACGGTTTCTCAGGTAAATAAATTAACTTATTCAAATAACCGGCAGAGAAATGAACAGTCAGATAAGAAAGAAACTACTGTGGGATTTGCAGATGTATTTGAAAAATCACTGAATGAGAGTGATAAAGAAGTGAGATATTCCACTGGAAGTTATAATAAACAGGGGGTATATCAGGAATATTTATATTTTACAAGAGAATATCGTCGTTAAAAAAGATTTCCCTCATCGTCAGCGATGGGGGAAATGCCTTTATTTTAGGGGGAAAATCGGGAAAATAAAAAAAATTAAAAAAATTTGAAAAAAAGTATTGACTTTTTTCAATACATGATATATAATACTCCTTGTCGTTGAGAGATACGACAAAAGAAAAATAAATAAGCGCGATTAGCTCAGCTGGTAGAGCACCTGACTCTTAATCAGGGTGTCCAGGGTTCGAACCCCTGATCGCGCACTAAAGGTACCAGTTTTGCGGATGGCCGCGGAGTTGGTGCTTTTTTTATGCCGTGGGAAGTGCTTTCTTCCTATTACAGAACAAAGCCACAAGAGAATTACTTTTGCATAACTCTCTTATGGCAGATATTTAAATGAGGTTCAAAACGTGATGCGTATGTACATATATATATTTATTGCAGCCCTTGTACTTTTTATCATCGGGCTGCTCTCTTTTTTCAATAAGAAAAGGCGACTTGCCGATGAGGTTCGTGACCGATACAATGCAGTGCCGCTCCTCACACCGACCGAAGCCGCCTTCTATCCCACACTCGAGTCCATTGCCGCGCGTCACGACTATCTTCTATATATAAAGGTGCGCCTCGCCGACATCGCGCGCACCGCACGAGCCGACGACTACAACACATACATGAAGTATTTCGGCAAGGTAAAGGCAAAGCACGTCGATTTTGTCCTATGCGACCGCGGCTTTTTTCCTCGCGTCGTTGTCGAGCTTGACGACAAATCCCACGAAAATAAGCGTAACTACGAGAATGATCTCCTAAAAGATGCCGTGCTTGAGAGCATTGGCATCCCCGTTGTGCGCATTCCCGTGGCTGACAGCTACAACCGCAGAGCGATTGAGCGCAAAATATTCCGGTATGATTAGGAAGTTCGCCCCATTTGCCTCAGGGAACGGTATGAAATGGCTCTCAGGGTCAACAGCAAGCCACTCATTAATGGCCTCTGATTCATGCTCATAATCCTCCTTTATATTCACGCTTGAGCGCGGCTCCTCAAAATATGAGAATAAGATATCCCCATAAAGTGCGATTGACTGGTACTTATCCCCGCGGAGCAGTCCTTCATTCACAATGGCAACGTGATGATATACATATTCAAACAGCTTGTCCTCACGCAGCTTCGCAATTCTTCCGCGCCTGTGCTCCGGATGTCTGTCCTGCTGCCACTGCTCCACGCTCTCCGGCACATTATGGTAATAAATGTGAAACATCTTCATCCACTTCACCTTACCGCCATCCGCAGGCCAGTTCTCAAGCATCGGTGCAAGCGGTGACATAAAGCTGTCAACCGCTGTCTCTTCTGCATCCGCGTCGTCTTTTATTTCCTCATAATACAAAAAAAGCATATTCTCATAGTGATACAATGCCACCGTCAGCATTTTCCCCTCGTCTATAAGCTGCTGTGCATTGCTCCTGCAGTTCTCCACTGCTGCTGTTATATCTGCACATCCTTGTGTAAGCTGTGCACGGTAATGGTTTCTGATTATCATGATGCGGCCTCCTTTACAACTTCATCTTTAAGAAACAAAATAAACATTTTTCCTAATTTATGTATATTATATACATTTTATCCCATAATATCCATTTATTTATATTCTATTTTTTAATTGACAATCCTAATCGTTTGTAGTATTTTAAAAACAAATTTGTTGATTTATCAACAAATATTCAAAATAAAGGAGTTTCCCATGTTCAATCGTTTCGAGCAATTCACAACTGCCATATCACAGATATACAAGAGCGTGCAGAAAATCAAGACCAACGAGGTCAACTCCTACGGTCTGAAGGCTAACCATGTCATGATTTTATTCCAGCTTAAAAAGCACGAGGACGGACTCACACCGTCACAGTTGCGTGGGCTGTGCGATGTCGATAAGGCAGCCATAAGCCGAGCCGTCAAGGAACTCACAAGCCAGGGCTTTATACGCAATGCTGACTTCGACGGCAGAAAATACCGCGTGCCGATTGTCCTGACCGATGAAGGTGAACAGGCGGCTCTGCACATTGAGGAAGCAATCAAGCACGCCGTAGAAATCGGAGGTGCAGGACTCACTGACAGACAACGTGCTGAGTTCTACCATTCGCTTCTCCTCATCGCACGCAACCTCGAGGGCTACACCGAGTGTTGATGCCGTAAGCTAAATAAGAAAAAAGAAAGGTCTACACATGAATATATTTAAGAAGGCATACTGCCGCACATTTCAGACTGTATTTAAAATTGCCATTCCTCTTCTTCCATACCGCTCGCCCAAGCTTTTACACGGAATGGACGAGCTTGTTGGCAAATTAAAGGAAAAGAAGCTCTCCTCTGTTCTTCTCGTGACCGATGCCGGCATCAGAAGGCTCGGTCTCACGGCTCATCTTGAGGAGCTTCTACTGAAGGCGGGCATCTCCTGCACCGTATATGACGGCACGGTAGCCAATCCGACCACAGACAACGTCTCAGAAGCTCTTGCTTTATATAAGGAAAATAACTGTCAGGCTCTTATAGGCTTCGGAGGTGGTTCCTCCATGGACTGTGCAAAGGCAGTCGGAGCATGCATCGCCCGTCCCAGGACTCCGCTCATGAAGATGAAGGGCATCTTAAAGGTCATCCGGCCGCTCCCGCCTCTTTTTGCTGTTCCCACAACCGCGGGCACAGGCAGCGAGACAACCCTTGCCGCGGTTATAACAGACGCTGATACGAGAGTTAAATATCCGATTAATGATTTTCCGCTTATTCCGAAATATGCAGTGCTTGACCCGGAAGTCACGCGCTCACTCCCGCCTTTTATAACGGCTTCGACAGGTCTTGACGCGCTCACACACGCTGTCGAGGCATACATCGGGCGTTCAACCACCAAAAAGACAAGAACTGCTGCCGTGAAAGCTGTCGACCTGATTTTTCATAATCTGCGTAAAGCATACCACGATGGCAATAATATGACTGCACGCCGCAATATGCTGCATGCTTCCTACTATGCCGGAGTTGCATTTACAATATCCTATGTCGGCTACGTCCACGCCGTGGCTCATTCTCTCGGAGGAAAATATAACATTCCGCACGGTCTTGCCAACGCTGTCCTGCTGCCGATTGTTCTGCGCGATTACGCCTCATCAATTCAGGGAAAGCTTCACGACCTCGCCAATGCAGCCGGCTTATCCGACGAGAACGATACCGACTGTGTTGCAGCAGAAAAGTTCATATGTGCCATAGAGGACATGCTTGATGAGTTCTCGCTCGGCCGCACGCTCCCAGGAATAAAGACGGAGGACATTCCCAAGCTTGCGCGCCATGCCGACGCCGAAGGCAATCCGCTCTACCCTGTTCCGGTGCTCATGAACGCGAAGGAACTCGAGCATTTCTATACTGCGGTGCAGGAGTAATGCAAACCCCCACTGCCTGAGTCGCTTCAATACTTTAATACGGAGGAATTATGGATAAAACAGAAATTGCCAATCTTATAGACGCCCAGCGCACTTTTTTTGCCACGGGCAGTACCTTGAACGCCGATTACAGGATAACGGCTCTCAGAAAATTAAAAAACTGCATTAAGGCTCACGAGCAGGATATTATGAATGCCCTGAGAACAGACCTCGGCAAAGGCCCACAGGAGAGCTACATGTGTGAGGTCGGACTTACTCTGAGTGAAATAAGCTACATGCTGTCGCACACCAGACGCTTTATGCGTGAAAAGACCGTCGCCACACCGCTTGCACAGTTCGCCTCAAGAAGCTATGTCAAGCCGTCACCTTATGGAACGGTGCTTATAATGAGCCCCTGGAATTATCCTTTTCTTCTCACAATGGAGCCTCTTGTCGACGCACTCGCTGCCGGCAACACAGCCATCATAAAGCCAAGTGCCTACTCACCTGCCACAAGCGAGGTTATCAGCAAAATAGTCGGTGAGTGCTTTAATACGGAATATGTGGCAGTGGTTACGGGCGGTCGTGCCGAGAACACCTGCCTGTTGGATGCCGATTTTGACTATATCTTTTTTACAGGAAGCAAGACCGTCGGAAAAGAGGTCATGCGTCACGCGGCTAAACATCTTACACCTGTTACATTGGAACTTGGCGGAAAGAGCCCCTGCATTGTCGCTCCCGATGCCGACCTGAAGCTCGCCGCCCGCCGAATTGTCTTTGGCAAATACCTCAACTGCGGTCAGACCTGCGTAGCCCCTGACTATGTTCTGTGCCACAGCTCAGTGTATGAAAAATTTATTGAGTATGTAAAAGCTGAAATTAAAAGACAGTTTTCAGATAAGCCTCTGCAAAATCCTGAATACGGAAAAATAATCAACGAGAAGCATTTTAACCGCATTCTCGGTCTCATCGACAAAGACAAGCTTGTCTTCGGAGGTGCCTCAGATGCGGATGCTCTTCGTATTGAGCCTGTTGTCATGCGCGATATCACCGAAGATGACGCCGTGATGAAGGAGGAGATATTCGGACCTGTCATGCCGGTTCTCTCCTATGATGATACAGAAGGCATGATTGCCCGCATCAACAGCCATGACCACCCGCTTGCGCTCTATGTATTTTCGGGAAATAAAGCTTTTATCAAAAAAATAACATCCTCCATAAGCTTCGGCGGAGGATGTGTGAATGACACGATAATACACCTTGCCACCTCCAACATGGGCTTTGGCGGCGTAGGCGGAAGCGGCATGGGCTCATATCACGGTCGTGACGGCTTCAATACCTTCTCACACCGCAAGAGCATCGTTGACAAAAAGACATGGCTCGACCTTCCGATGCGCTATCAGCCTTACAGCGGGTTCATGGACAGGATGATAAGGATGTTTCTAAAATAAACGGAATAGAAAACCCTCAAAGGCCGACATCCTTTGAGGGTTTTCGTGTACTTCACCCGCACTTTTTCTTTTTCCCGCATCCTAATGCGTCCGCGAGTTCGTCGAGTGACTTCTTGAATTGGCAGAGATGCTTGTTAAGCTTTTTGTGAGTATACGCAAAGCATCTCAATCTGCACTCGTATCCCTTACCCATCCGTATATTCTCCCATCGTCATTTCTTCTATTATTATATAATGTATTAACAAATCATAATAATGTGCATTTATCTTTCAAGTATGAACTTGTTAATCGGCGTTCCCATACCCGAGAACCTCTCCTCGTACTCGGTCATAATGTTGCCCTCATTCATTTTGGCATCGTTATGAAGGTCGTAGGTTATTGCCGCTATCTTCCAGCCTGCAGGTTCAACCTCCTCAACCGAGAAATCAAACAGTACCCTGTTGTCAGTCTTGAACTCAAGGGTTCCGTCTTTTTTCAAAATCTCATTATATCGTGCAAGAAACTGTCTCGATGTCAGACGTCTCTTCGCATGCCTGTCCTTCGGCCATGGGTCGGAGAAGTTGAGATATATGCGGTCGACCTCGCCCTTGCCAAACACGTCCGTTATTTCCTCGGCATCCATTCTTATAAAAATAATATTCGGAAGCTGTACCTCCTCCTGCTTCTCAAGCGCGCGGATAAGCACGCTTGAATACTTCTCGATTCCGACATAATTTATGTCAGGATTCTCTGCGGCAAGCTGCATGATAAATCTTCCCTTGCCCATGCCGACCTCTATACGGATCGGATTGCTGTTGCCGAACAGCTCGTTCCATCTGCCCTTGTATTCCTTCGGCTCATTTACAACATATTCACTCTCAACCATCGCCTCTCTGGCACCGGGTACGTTTCTAAGTCTCATTTTATTCTCTCCTAATCATTTCTAACAATTCCGGAATATCATGCTTTAAGGTGTCAAAAACAACCCTTAAATCCACATTTCCATAGTCGTGCACAATGCGATTTCTCAGTCCGTATAAGGCATTCCACGGAATATTATTGCATTGCTGCTTATATTCATCGGACAGCTTTCGTGCATTTTCGGAAATTTGTATCATTCGAAACAGCATGGAATCCAAAAGAATTTCATTTGTGGAAAATTCCGTTATGTCAATATTTTTCATATGAAGCACAATAAATTCCAAGTCCTGCTGAATTTTATATGCATAATATCGGTCATTCTTCACATTATCCATATACCCTTATTCCGTCCCTCAATACTTCCTTTATCAGTTCCATGTTGTCGTTTAATTGTGACACATCAAGCAAATCAACCCTTTTGTGCAACGCGGTTCTGATTTCCTCGACCAAGGCATAAAATTTCAAGCCATGCACATCTCCCGAAATTATAAGGTCGACATCACTGTTCGGCTTTGCCTTTCCCTTGGCATACGAGCCAAAAAGAATACAGAAATCCACTTCGTATCTTTCAAATACTTCTGAGCACTTTGACTTTATATCTGCAAGCTCTAATATTCCATGCTCCTCATCAATCGGATTTACTTCGGACAATTTCTGTAAAATATACTTATATTTGATGCTTTCCGATTTATCCTCATCGTTCTCATAGGATTTATATGAACGAAGTGAAATTCCGGTCAAATCAGCTGCCTGCTGCTGCGTTAATTTCTTCTCTTTTCTTATATTCTTTAATTCGCCCATTTTGCACCTCCATAATCATAATAGTGTATTTTTTGCACTTAGTCAATTATTAAGGTGTAAATTTTGCACTTTCAAAATTCCAAAAAATGTATTTTATATTCTCCCGAACTCCCTCACCGTCTCAATATACATCTGAGGCAATCCCACATCATAGGACTTTCCCTTGATGCGGCAGCCCATCATTCCAGATGCGGCACGGACTTCCTCAAGTGCATCCGTAAGCTGTATCTCCCCACGGCTCTCAATACCTAAGCGTATGTTCTTCTCAAGCACCTTGTAGACATCCTCGGTCAGGATATACTGTCCGAATACCGCAAAATATCTGCTGCCGTCCTTACATCTGACGGCAAGATTTTCCTGTGCGTAGTCCACCGTCGGTTTCTCATATATGCAGTCTAAGCGCATCTCGTCCTCCTTCGCGCTCTCCCACACTCCATGCATAATGCCGTAATGCACAACCTGCTGTGCAGTAACCTCATGCATCGATATAACAGGCAGCCCATGTGCCTCATAGCACCTTATGAGCTGGCTTGAGCATGTCTCGCCAATCAGCGACTCATATACCATATCGCCAAGAAGAAGCAGTACAGGTTCGCCGTCAGCGAAGTCCCTGCTCTGGTACACGGCATGACCGAAGCCGCGTCGCTCATCCTGATATACATAGCTTATCATTTTTCCTATTTTTACAAGCTTATCCTCATATCTTTGCTTATCCTCAGGAAGCTTATCATAATTCTCCTTGGACATCGGAGCAAAAAACTCTTCATACAGATGCCGCTCCTCCCTGCCGATAATAAGACACACTTCCTCTATTCCTGACTGAACAAGCTGCTCTAGCAGCACCATAATCACAGGCTTGAACAGTCCGTCCTTATCGAGTACCGGAAGAAAATCCTTCTTGACTGCCTTCGTCGCCGGGTATAGTCTTGTGCCAAAGCCTGCAACCGGAATCACAGCCTTTCTCACCGTCTGCTTAGGCTTAAGCGTGAGCGGGAAAGCTTCCATTCCCCTTACATTATTAAGATAGTTTATAACTTCACTCTGACATGCTGCATCCTTTGCGAGAAGCTGCACCGTTCCGTCTCCCTGTGAACCGACACCCTTAGCACCGTATATCCACTTGTCGAGATTTTCATCGTTAAGCACTGAATGGAGCACCGGCGCGGCAAGCTCCTTAGGACTCGCAGGTGCCACCTTTTTATCAAAGTTTTCCTGAACCTCACGCATAAGCGCACCAAGTCCCTCGGCATTCCCTTCCGTCAAAAGCCCTGCTGCACGCTCAATATATTCTCTGTTGTCGGCACCTAACGCCTCATGTACAGCCCTCTCCCTGTCGTTCTCCGCGAAAGGATAACATTTGTTGAGGTCGGACAGAATCTTTATCGTATCCTTGCCCGCCTTCAAATCAGCTATAACCCAATAGAATGTGCCTCCAAGCGTAATCGGTTCAACATCCACCTCATTGCTGTCAAATGTCATATGCACGGGCTTCACGCCAAATGCACATGCCTGGTCAAGCCTTCCGCATCTTGACGGTGTACGCTGCTCTCCTATGAACGCAATGTTCATCTCTCCGAGCGTGTTAAGCTTGAGCTTATATATCCTGTTGAAGCCTCTCGCCGTCAGCACGCATATCGCCGCACTCGACGAGAGCCCGCTCTTCATCGGAAGTGTTCTTCTTGTAATATGAATCCTGAGTCCTCCAACGCTGTAATGCTCATTAATATAGGACGCAACTCCTGCAACATAGGAAAAATATCCGCCCTCACAGGCAGTTCTTCTGAGCACCTGCGTGTCCATATCGCACGCAAAAGTCTCCTCCCCAAGGTCGCTCTCTATAATAAATCTGTCCGCAGCCTCAACTGTGGCATATATTCCCTCCTCAATTCCCGTGACAATCGCCTCACCCGGGATAATTGCAGAGTTAATGTTGCGATGAAGCCCCGCCCAGTCGCTGTGCTCGCCAAACAGACAAAGACGACCAGGGACAAAAAGCTCTATTTTTTCTGACATAAGAACCTCTTTTCTATTAATCTCAATGCATCAAAAATCGTATTTTATTATAACCTCATATCGTATTACATCTATGCTCCATTGCTCCGTTGTACGAAGCAAGATGTTCTGAGAACTATAATTTACGTTTCACTACCTGCCGCCACCGATGCCAACCGCCCATCCTTGGGCGTGGCATCTAAATCGACATCCTTGTCGATTTTGGCTTGGCTGACAACATAGTTCCAAGAACATCTACGCTTCTCCCAAAGTCGCACCTGACCATAGATGTAATACGATATGAACATTTTAAGATATGTCACGATTTTTGATGCATCCGCATCTTTTCTACAAGCAACTACAGTTTAGCAGAGAAAATATAATCTTGCAATTTTTTTATGGAAAGTTTGAACGAGATGTAATACAATCATAATTAAGCTTTAAAATAATTGATGTCTGTGCACAATTATATAAAGCAATTTTGAAACACAACAGTTATGCTGTTTTACTATATTACAAGCTGTGTGCTTTTTGCTCGCCGGTGTTTGGCAGTTGTATTTTAACTGCCTATGCACCGTTGCGTAGCAAAATGCAGCGAGAGCGTGCACAGCGGTAATATAATAAAACAGCATAACGTACAAAATTGTAATAGGAGTTATACATGAAACTTTCCCGCCATCTGCGCACTTTAATCGCACACACTTTATGTCTCTGCCTGCTCTCGGGCTTTATCCTTGGCAGCACCATTGTGGCTGCGGCCGCCTCAATCGACTCTGCCGGCAGCGGCGGTGCAGCTTACCCTGTTCCGCCGGAAATTGAATCCGGCAACTGCATTCTCATAGATGCCGATACAGGCATCGTATTGTATGAGAAAAACAGTGATGAAAAATGTTATCCGGCCAGTGTAACCAAGCTTATGACCGCACTTCTCGTCGTCGAGAACTGCAATCTCAATGATACACTTACGGTGAGTGCCAACGCTGTCTCAAGCGTCAAGTACGGCGATGCTTCGGCAGGTCTGAAAAAGGATGAGGAATTCACCGTGGAGCAGGCGCTCAACATCATGCTCATCAAATCCGCCAATGATATGGCTTACGCTCTCGGCGAACATGTCGGAGGCTCGATTGCCAATTTTGCCAACATGATGAACAAAAGAGCTGAAGAGCTCGGCTGCACCGGCACACATTTTTCCAATGCAAGCGGTCTGACTGACATTAACCACTATACCACAGCCCGCGACATGGCACTTATATGCCGCGCCGTCATCAACTCTCCGACAATAATGAATGCGATATCATACACTAAGTCCTACTCGGTACCGCCGACGAACAAGACAGCCGACACACGTTATTACAGGCTCTCCCACAGTATGGTCACCGGAAAATACCTGTATGAATATTGTCTTGGCGGCAAGACCGGATACACGGACGCTGCCGGACACACGCTCGCAACCTTTGCGGGGAAAGACGGTCTCAGGCTTATATGTGTTGTGTTCAATTCCACCGATGAGCAGAGATACATCGACACAACGGCACTTTTTGAATATGCTTTTAACAATTTTCACAGAATGAACATTGCCCAGAATGAAGATACCTTCAGCTTCAATCAGGGACTCGGGCTCTCCGCCTTCGGTGTGAACGGCAAGGCGTTAAGCGGAGGCTCCGATATAACCTTATCCGTACCTGACAGCGATTACGTTCTTGTCCCTCACGGCTTAAGCTTTTCGGAGCTGACAAAAAAGATTGTGTTCAACAACAATGTGCCTTCCGATGATGATAATGAAGAAAACTCCTCCGCCGTGAGTTCTTCCGGTGCAGCCGGCGACACAACCTTTGCCGAAATCGACTACTACTATGACGGGCACCTGCTCGGACATACCAACCTTATTTTTTCAGAAAGACTTTCGGATGATGCCTCATCGGATTCCGCATCGGTTACAGGGCTTCCATATCTTATTGATACGGATGACAGCAGCACCGATATGTCCTCTCTCCTTCAGGAAGGGCACTTTTTCACGGTAAATATATGGCTGTGCGTGATTGTACTGTGTGTAATTATCCTTGCCTTAATAATACTCATAAACATAAAAAAGAATCGCCACAACCTGCGATTCTCTTAACACTAACTTTTCTTTTTCTGTCTCTTATCACGGCGGCGCTTTCTGACCTCAGACTGACGCTGCCGTATTTCTTCAGCTCCTGCCTCATCCGTTATCTTCAGAACCCTCGAAGCATAGAATCTGCCATCCTCATCCTCGCGAACCCTGAATCTTCCCTTGATATAGCCGTGCTGTCTGCACTCGGCAAGACAGTAGTGCATCTTCGAGTTCATCGTAAACCAGCGGATTTTCTTTCTTGCCGTGCCTCCGCACAGATAACACCTCGTAGCGAGAAGACGCGCGTTGTTTACAAGCTCCTCCTTGGTGTCGTATCCCTTGGTAATATATTTCTCATAGGTTCCGTAATTTACCTTTATCTCCTCCTTGACTGTCTTAGGAGTTCTGTAGGTGTCTATTGAATAATATGCACTTACTTTTTTCATATCAAGCAGAGCCATCACCTTAGCAGTATACTCCGCATCGCTTATTGCCCTGTGAAAATCTATGTCCTTCTCAATTCCAAGCATGTCAACCGCCGTCTCAAGCGCACGCCTTGACTTGCCATCTTCTCTGTCTATCGAGAACAGCTTCTGAACATCATAATAAAACAAAGGGTAAGAAAACGGATTGGATATATCAAAATATCTCATATTGCGCTGAAGCTCCACCAAATCCGAGGTTCCCCATGTGCATACACGGTATTCGCCATCTTTCTCACACCACCCAATGAACTCACCCACCGCATCTGCAAATGTCTTTCCGTCATTAAGTGATTCCATCGACACATGTGTGAGCCCCTTTGCTATATAGTGAAGCTCCTTATACACCTGCGGCTTTATATAACACGAATAGCTGTCAAGCCGATTCATATCCTCATCAAGCTTCACAGCACCTATCTCAAATATTTCGAAGGGAAGTTTTTCCACTTCATCCTCCTTGCCGCTTGGACATTGGTTCCATTCCAGATCCATCACTATATATCTCATAAATAATCACCATTTCATATTATATAAAAAAACACAGCCTCTATCAATATTTTTTTATATGAACCGGTTAATTTATTTCTTTATATTTCTTTACCAAATATTAGTTTTCCAAGATTGCTTCACTTCGTCGAACATAGTATAATGAAAACGTTATGAAATTATTACGTGTTTCTATTAATAGTCTCAAGGAGTTTTGCATGAATATTAACCTAAAGAAAAAAAGTATTAAAATTACCTTGATAGCTCTGACTTTTGTTATATTATTCTTTTCTTCCATCATATACTGTACCAATAGAATAAGCAAAGAGATGGAGAGGCAGCTTGAGAGCAATCTCACCGATGTTGCCAATCAGAATGCTCTTGCGATACGAAATCAGCTTAACAACAACTATCTGCTTCTGCAGAGTCTCATCACCGAGCTTAAGGAAATGCCGGGCGACATGCGCGACAATGTTATGCTGCTCAAAGGCTTCGCAAAATCTCACAACCTCAAACGCATAGGATATTTTACTCCTGACGGAACCATATACAACACCGATGAGGTCGAAGTCAATCTGTCCTATCGTGAATTTTTTAAGCGTGGTATGGAAGGCAAATCCACAATCACGGGGGTACTTTCCGATGCACTCTCATCGAAGCCCGAGAATGTCATTATTTTCTCATGTCCGATATACGATGATACAAGCGGTGATGTAAACGGCGTGTTCTGTCTTGTATACGATGCCGAAGTGTTCAATGCAAGCCTTCAGGTCAAGTGCTTCGACAGTCAAGGAAGCAGCTTTGCCATCAATGAGGATGGAGATATCTCCATCGCCATGGGATATGACTCTGTTCAGCTCTTCTGTAATCTATACACGGATATTCTTGCTCCAAGCAAAAAGAATGACGGCGTTGTCTCCTCAATAAAACAACTCATCCACGCTGATACCGGAGGCTTCGGCAGATTCTATATTGATGATATTGAATACTATTATTATTGTCTTCCAATGTCCCTTGTCAATGATGAAATAAAGTGGAATATATTTACAATGGTTCCGACAAGCTATCTGCTTGAGCGTTTTAAACCTGTACAGAATACTCTTTACCTTATGATTGTGTTCAGCATACTCCTCTTTACCGCCGCTCTTACAGCTTATCTGCTTACCTTCAGATCGCAGCGGCTGGCTGTTCAGAAGCTCGCCTACATTGACCCGATTACCGACGGAGCCAACTATGCCCTGTTCAAGCGCCGGCTTTCAAAGCTGCGTTCGCGCCGCGGTTACATAATTTCGATGGATATACAGCACTTTTCCAACATCAGCATCACAGCAGGCGGAGCCGCATCCGATGAGATGATAAAAAAGACTTGGGAGCTTGTCACAAAATCAATTAAGAATAATGAACTTGCAGCCCGTGTCAGGGATGATTATTTTGTTCTGTTTCTTGAAATGTCGGACGCCTCGACAATCGCATTGCGGCTTGAGCAGCTCTCCTCCGGAATCCACGATATTGCAATATCCTATCAGGTTCCGGGCATACGGGCATGCTTCGGTCTGTTCCCTATGGACAACACGGTATCAATCGATGATGCCTACAACAAAGCAAAAATCGGTCGTGATTTTGCCAAGGATCACCACGATAAATGCTATGCCTTTTACAATGAAATTGATCACGAAGAGCTTATGAAAAACCAGCAGCTTGAGGAGAGGTTCGACTATGCCATTGCCAACGGGCAGTTCGAGCTGTGGTATCAGCCTAAATACTCCACCATTACACGCGAGCCTGTAGGCTGTGAGGCTCTTGTGCGCTGGCGTGAGAGTGACGGCAGTCTCATTCCTCCCGGCCGCTTCATACCTCTCTTCGAGCACGATGGCTATATATCACGGCTTGACGAGTATGTATTCCGAGAGGCATGCAGACAGCAAAAATACTGGCTGGACAAGGGCTTTAACACTTACCCTGTGTCCATCAATGTAAGCCGCGCCACCCTATACAGCAACAATGTAGTTGAAAAATATCTCGGAATACTTAACGAGTACCATGTGCCCGCCGAATACATACAGCTTGAGGTTCTTGAAAGTGCAATCTCCGGCAAGGCTGACATTGCCAAGCTTCTTGAGACCTTCCGTGCGAACGGCATTCACATTCTCATGGATGACTTCGGAACCGGATATTCATCACTTGCAACGCTTAATATGCACTGCTTCGACACCCTGAAGCTCGACAAGAGCCTCATCGACTGTATCGGCGAAAAGGACGGAGAAACCCTTCTCCACTATGTAATCAAGATGGGACGTCACCTCGGACTCCACATAACAGCCGAGGGCGTTGAGTACGAATCACAGCTTGACTACCTCACGGAACAGAAATGTGATGATATTCAGGGCTACTTCTTCTCGAAGCCTCTTCCCCTCAGAGATTACGAGAAGCTCATATTATAAAATTTGCATTAATTTCTGCCCCGGCTCCTTGACAATCGAATCTCCCTAATTTATAATCCGTTCGATTAATGAATAATTTATCCCTATATTTTATTACAGATTTTTAACGGAGATTATGGAGATGATTAAATTAAAAAAATTATGCCGCAGCTCCATGAGCGGAAGAAATAACAAAGGCTTCAGCTTAGTTGAGCTTCTGGTTGCGGTTGCGATTATGGTAGTTCTCGTTGGTGTCATGGTTCCTACCTTGATTTCCCACATCCACAAGGCGAGAGTTGCTGTCGACTGGGCGAATCTCAGGTCCTACTACGACGAAATACAGGCCGACTTCATCTTAACCGGCGAGTACAATCCGAAGGTCACAATGGTTGACAGCAATATTGAAGGAACGTATGAATTAAGGGAATTTGAGTTTTTAGACGGAAAAAAGGTCAAAATGAAGGACGGTTATTTTGCCGTGACTAAGAGCACCACCGGAAACAGATATCAGATATGCTACTATTGTAATCAGTGTCTGTCCGGCTGGGGCAAGCACAGCACGACCTGTATCCTTACGCTCGGCACTTAATACACTTCATAAATGGAGACTGACATGAAAAAACATGACAACAGCCTTTTTAAAATCGGAGAAATCGTAGATATTCTCGGGGTGACAAGAAAGACGATACTGGTATATGAGGAGATGGGCTTGCTCAAGCCCGCCGTCAAGGATGAAAAGAGCGGCTACCGCTATTATACCGCGGACAATATGACGCAGATACGCTCTATCCGCTCCCTGCAGAGCCTGGGGCTCTCACTCGCGGAAATCAAGGAATACTATTACGACACAACCAATCTCGACCACCATCTGGAGCGCCTTATGGATTTGAGGGCAGCACTCGACCGCAATATCCAGCTTCTCCAGGTCCGCTCCGCAAAGCCGGGTGACCTCAGCATACACCAGACATGCATTCCTCGTCAGGTGTGCTTTTGCCGCACCTACCACTGCACGGATACGACCGATGCCGCCAACCGGCTGCGCGATACCTATATCGCCGCTGCCAGAACCGGAAAGATGTCCATGGTTGCACGAATGTTTACCATGCGTATCGGCACACGCAATAATGGACATGAGCTGATGTGCTGCATTCCGGTGCAGGATGATTTTGCAGGAGAGGAGCGTGTTGAATTTGCGGAGACACCTGTTCTGTGCATCTATTACCGTGGGGCATACGAGGGAATCGGAACTGCAATCGCCGTCCTGAACGATTATGTTGAGGAAAACCACATCCGGACCACGGGACCATACCGCAGTATCTATCTTGAGGGACCGCCAAGCCGCGGAACGCATACCTCTGACTACATCACACAGATTGTTGTGCCGATTTAAACCCGGCATCATTGTATTAAAGAAAAAGGAGCCACAAATCACTTTTACGATTCGTGGCTCCTTTGAGCTTAAACTGCCATTCTACAGCTTAGCTTTCTTCTTTCTATTCAAAAGAATTTCCATTATAAATTACAACGCTGTTTTCAGGCTCACTCAGCTTTACCTGTAAGCCGTAGCATTTATTTTTTTCAGACAGAGACTACTCCCTGCTCTTATTTGATGAACCCTACCTGCCTGCTGATAATATCAATCTGCTCATCCTTTTTCTTATTGTACTCTATTTTCTTCTCTTCAAAATAATTTTTTCCGTAAGAATCAATTGATACGATCAGCGGTCCAAACTCCTTCACATGGCAATGCCACAATGTCTCAGGCATTCCAAGGTCCTTCCACTGTGCCTCAACAATCTCTTCCACCTCAACTGCTGCCACAACAGCATTTCCTGCAGGGAATACACAGTGAATTGCACCGAAGTCCTTGCACGCCCTCTCGGTATTTCCCTTCATTCCGCCCTTGCCGACAATAACGCGGACACCCGTGGTCTCCACAAATTCATACTCGAACTTCTCCATTCTCATTGATGTTGTAGGTCCTACAGATACCATCTCGTACTTCTCATCCCCAAGCGGACGAATAATCGGACCTGCATGCAGAATTGCCGCATTTCTGACATCTACGGGAATCTCCCTGCCTTCCTCAACTACACGATGTGCCACATCACGACAAGTCGTAATATCTCCCGTGAGATATACAATATCTCCAATATGAATATCCTTAAGATCCTCTGCCGATACCGGTGTTACAAGAATTTTCTTACCATCTTTTATTTCTACTGCCATAGTTATTCTCTCCCTTCTGTATTACTTCTCTTCCTTGTATTCAAAACCTGTGTGCGTATCTATCGTGAAGTTAAGATCCTTATCAAAAACTATATGCCCTCTTCTGTGGCTCCAGCAGCCTACATTTACAGCCACACCGATAGCCGACGGATGACGTGCGGTATTCTCAATGTTGACACCCATTACTGAATAATGACCGCCCATACCCTGTGGTCCGAGTCCGATTGCATTGATTCCGTCCTCGAGCAGCTTTTCCATCTTAGCCGCGTTGGCATTGTCATTGTGTGAGCCTACCGGTCTCATAAGTGCTTTTTTGGAATTAAGTGCTGCGGTCTCAACTGAGGTTCCGACACCGACACCGACAAGCAGCGGAGGACAGGCGTTAAGACCATAGGTAGTCATTCTGTCGAGAACGAACTTGGTCACACCTTCATAACCTTCACCAGGCATCAGAACCGTTGCATTTCCCGGAAGTGTACATCCACCGCCCGCCATATAGGTATATATTTCACACTTATCTGAGTTAGGAACAATATCCCACCATACTGTCGGTGTGCCTTTTCCTACATTCTTACCTGTGTTGTACTCATCAAAGGTTTCCACGGAATTATGACGTAAAGGAGTGGCAAAGGTTGCCTGCACAACAGCATCCTTTAATAATACCTCCAAGTCATCAATTAACGGGAACCTCGTACCGCACTTTACCCAAAACTGCAGCACACCCGTGTCCTGACAGGAAGGACGGTTAAGCTTCATAGCCAGCTCCTGATTTCGGAACATGGTGTCGTATATAACCTTTGTCATCGGGGTATCCTCTTTGTCCCTTAACTCCTGCAGCTTAGCAATTACATCATCCGGCAGCTTCTTTGCCGTAAATCCTACAAACTGCGCCATTATGTCGGTCAGTTTCTTTACCTGTGCTTCATTTGACATATCTTTTTCCTCCAAAATTTTATATATTTTTAATAAATTATATTTTTACGAATAAAACGGGAATGCAATCGGCAGAATTATCATGCTCACAATCGTTGCAATGACAATCAGCGGCAATCCTGATTTTACATAATCTATGAACTTATAATTGCCCGCTCCGACAACCATCGTGTTAGCCGGCATTCCGATAGGTGTTGCATACGCACATGAGCCTCCGATAACGCATGCCATCAGAACCGCTCTCGGATCAGCCCCCATTCCCTGTGCTATTGACACACAAATCGGTGCCATTAGTGCAGTCGTCGCCGTATTCGACATAAAATTTGTCATTATACAGCACAGAATAAACACTACAAATGTAAATAATACTGGTGAAGGATTCGCTCCCAATGCACCAATCACCTTATCGGCAATCAATTCACCTGCTCCCGTAATCTCCAGTGCCTTAGCAAGCGAAAGTGTTCCGCCGAACAGAAAAATAGTCTTTAAGTCAATGGCCTTTAATGCATCTTTTTCAGAAATAACTCCGGTAACCATTAACAAAATTGCACCGACGCAACCGATGACACACAGACTTATTCCAATCTCCTCTTCAAATATCATTCCAAGCAATGTAACAATCAGTATTATCAGTGACATTACCTTCTTCCACTTTGGAACCTTACTGAAATCTTTAGTCTCATCAAAAATGGAATCCCCCGTATCCACCGTATCGTGGCTTGGCAGAAGCTTAAATCCAACCGTAGCATAGAATAAAATTCCGACAACCATAATCGGTAAACCTACAATCGCATACTCAAAAAACCCAAACTTCAATCCCAACGGCTCCAACGCCGACTGGGCAATCATATTGCCCGGTGCGCCAATCAGTGATAAGTTGCCTCCCATTGCCGCCGCAAAAACCAACGGCATCAGAAGTCTTGACCTTTTATATCCTGATTTTGCTGCAATTCCGATTACAACCGGAATCAATACTGCTGCTGTACCGGTGTTGGATAAAAATCCGCTCATAACGCCTACGATTACCATAATTGCCACAATCAAACCACGTTCTGTCTTGGCAAACTTTGTTACCAGTCTGCCTATCTCATTTGCCATACCTGTTTCAAACAGCGCTCCTCCTACAATGAACATTGCCACGAAAAGAATGACATTGCTGTTGATAAAACCACTGAAAGCCTCACTGACGGTCAACACGCGGGTAATAACAAGACCAACACAGACAAACATGGATGTAAGACCGAGCGGAATCTTCTCAGTTACAAACATAACTATGGCAAACGCCAAAAAAATCAATGTAATGACTGCAGGACTCATAGATAACCTCCTTATATCTCTTTTGATAATAAAGCGACATGGCCGTGTCTTTTTTTTTGTGATTACAGCATAGCTCATTTTTAGTATAAAGTACATTTCATTTACTTGACATCAGCATAGCTTTTTTCTATACTGAAATTACACAGCACAATCATAACGGGAGGGTTATATGACACTGACACAGTTAGAATATTTTTGTACGGTATGCCGCTACCACAGTATTACAAGAGCCGCTGACGCGCTCTATGTCTCACAGCCGACCATATCCACTTCCATCCGTGACTTGGAAAAGGAATTTCACCTAAAGCTTTTTAACCATGGAAGAAACAGAATCTCCCTCACCAAGGATGGTGAAGCCTTTTATCAGAAAGCAGAATACCTGTTAAGACAGGCTCAGGAACTATACACTGATTTTTCCAACATTGACAACAACCGTCATCCGCTGCGCATAGGGATTCCTCCTATGATAAGCACCGTATTTTTTCCAAGAGTTACGGATCAGTTTCAGGAACAGTACAATAATATCCCAATCCAGCTTTTAGAATACGGTTCTCTTCGCGCCCGTACTCTTGTTGACAATGAGCAGCTCGATGTTGCAATGGTAAACATGGATTTTTACAATTTGGACAAATACAACAGTTATGTAATGATGGAGGACAGATATGTCTACTGTGTCTCCAAGACTCACCGTTATGCCGGTGAAAAAGAAATCACAATGGAAATGTTAAAGGATGAACCTATTATTTTGTTCAACACAGACTCCGTTCAGACACAGACCGTGATTACCCGGCTTCGTTCTGTCGGACTGACACCGAATGTTCGTATGTATTGCAGTCAATTGGTCACAGTCCTCAATTTTGTCCGCGGAGGTAACTGCGGTGCCTTTTTATACTCGTCCATCGCCTCTAATCCCAGGGATTTCGTAGAAATTCCCGTCACCCCTGAGATTACAAGCAAGTTCGGCATTATATGGAAAAAGGGTATCTTCGTTCCCGACCGGTTGACCAAGTTCATAAGCTTCATAAAAGACTTTGATGTGACACCTTATCTGCCAAAGCTTTAAAGAGAAGGCTGCCTTCTGCAGCTCTCACATATCCACTGCATCGAACCTTCTGACGCTCGCCCTGCAGGACATTACGGCAGTCAAAGCATACACAATCACGGCAACGGCTAAAATCGCCCACATTTTTACATCCGACACCGCATTCGTGTTATTGAGGAACTCAAGTCCCGGGATGTGATGCAGTGTCTCGGCAAGCGTAATTAGAACAAATGAGGCAATCGAGAAGAGTAGGAACGGCTTCCCATAATTATAAGCGGTTTTAAAAAATCCGCCGACGAATATGCAGTTAAACAGCGCAAACACAAGGAGATTTCCCGCCAGGTAGAACGGGTTTGCATTCATCATCGCATTATTCACATACGGAGCTGCATCCGCCATCGCCGTCATGCGGATAAGCGTGAGTACCACCATAAATGCAAAGGCAATCATCTGAATCATCACGGTGAAGCCGTACTTTGCTTTTACGGCATCCGTCTTTTTTATCGGAAGCAGTACCGTGTACAGAATGTCGTTGTTCGCACAGGCATTCTGAAATGACTGAAACAGCCCAAAGCAGACAAAGAATGCACCTACAAGTATCGGATAACCCGGAATCATCGCCATAGCCGCAAACAATATAAAAATAAACGAAATCGGAGAAGCCGCAAGCTTAATCTCCTTACGCATCAATTCTCTCATGAAGTGCCTCCTTCTCAAAATGAATCATAATCTCCTCAAGGTTCTCCCCGATTCCCTGTTCCTTACACTGTCGTATGTAATCGTCCATGCGTCCGGAATATTCCATCTTTCCCTTTCGGATGTAGGTGATTGCGTCCGCACATTTGTCCAAGTCGGAGGTGATATGAGTGGAGAACAGGATTGCCACGCCATCCCTCGCAAGATACTTGAATATCTCCAACAGTTCATCCCTCGACACAGGGTCAAGTCCGCTGGTCGGCTCATCGAGAATAAGCAGCTTCGCACCGTGCGACAACGCTATCGCAAGATTTAACTTTACCCTCATTCCCTCGGATAGCTGCGCCGGAGTCTTATCTTCATCAAGCTCAAATATATCCATATATTTGCGGTAAAGTATGTCATCCCATCCCTTGTAGAACTTTTTTGTAACGCCCACAATGTCGCGGATTTTTTTCTTTTTGTAGTAGTCCACGGCACCGCCCGCATACCCTGTCTGCTCCTTGATTTCAGCCTCATTATCCCTGAAATTTTTTCCGAAATACATGATTTCGCCGTCGGAGATATGAATCAGATTCAAAACCGACTTAATCGTTGTTGTCTTTCCGGCACCGTTACGTCCAATAAGCCCCATAATCATGCCGCTCCCGATTTCAAATGAAATATCCTCCAATGTGAATTTCCCATACTCTTTTTTCAGATGCTTTACAGACAATACCGCACTCATTTATTTTTTCCCTCCCCAGCCATATTTAACATATTCAAAAGCCCGGCTTCCTTTATGATGGCAATTCCCTGCCCCTCATCTCCGAGAACAATAAGGTTATCTCCCGGCTGAATGTCAAAAATCTTTCTTGCCCGCGCCGGAATCACAATCTGTCCCTTGTCACCGACCTTGACCATTCCGAACATGTGCTTTCCCTTCGGCGGAACCCCAAGCCCTTCATTCTCCGCCGGATTATAGTTGACCAGATCATCAAGCGATACGCCGAATACATCCGCTATCGCCATTGCCTTGTCAATGTCCGGTACAGATTCGCCCGTCTCATACTTTGAGAGCGTCTGTCTGCTGACGCTGACCCTTTCCGCAAGCTCCTCCTGCGACATATTTTTGAGTTTCCGCAATGCAATCAAATTCTCACAAAGCATAATCTTCTATCTCTCCCTTTATTCTTATATTTCTTTAGCTAATTGCGAAACACAATTTTGACGATAAACAGTTGTGCAAATTTAACAAATTCGCAAACAGGTACTTTACAGCCGTCGGTGTTTGACAGCCGTATTTTGGCTGTCTATGCACCGTTACGTGATGTAATGTAGCGAAAGCGTGCCTGTGGTGAATTGTTAAATTTGTACAACGTCCGCTCTCAAATATATATTTTCGCAATTGCCTATTATATTTCTCACCTTTGCTACTTTTCTTAACATTATAATAAAAAAAAGAACAGCAGATGTCCACCTGCTATTCTTTACATTATTGCGCATATTTTGTTAAATATTGTTGCATCATCATTGTTCCATATACATTCTGCTGCCGAGGTACTTTTATACTTTATTCAAAAAGTGCACTCGATTAGGATACAGCTCACTGAATACTTCCACCGCCGCCCTCTGAAGAGGCTCAAACTCCTTGTCCATTCTAAGAATATGCGGAGCTTCATAAGCGAATTTGCTCACCTGCTCTGCGAGCTTTCCGGCGATGCTCTCCTCTGACAGTTGTCCCATTCCGAAAATTACGGAAGTAAATCCCCGCCCGCCGGCACTTATTTCCATATACCTTCTGCAGGTATTTTTCAGCTCCGACATAATTATCTCCTGCTCCATCCCGCTTCTTTTCCTGAATTCATACAGCTTAAGCCCCATAAGTGTTTCTATGGCAAGCTTTTTCTTCCTGCCTCCAGGATCCAGCCTGTCGCTGTCAGCAATATACTTCAAATTCATCAGATATCCGACAAACGCATCACTTTTAGGCTTTCCCTTGCCGTATCTGGCTGTCCAGAGCTGATGGCGTAGCTGTCCATCCGCACTCTGCGTATCACGGCTGTTCTCTTCAAGTATCCGCTGTCTCTTTACAGGATCCAGCTCCTCATAATAGCTGTTCAACCATTCTTCCATCTCTGATTTCCTCTCTACTGCCTTGTCGGCATATCCTGATAACCCTTACTTAAAAAACTCATCGACATTTTCTGCCGTAACCTTATGATATGGCAGAAAAATATACCGCTCATTTTCAAAATCATAACCCGCCAAGGCCTTTCCCTGAAATAAATTCAATGCAAGACCGGAAATCAGCATTGCCTGTCCTTCCTTGTCATTATATACCGTGCCTTGAATAATGCCATCTTTAACAGCTTCAAGAGCACTGTCAAGCCCATCGATTCCGAGAATGACAGGACGGCTGTCCTGTGGATACTCCAATGCATCGTATGCTGCAACTGCCCCAAGTGCCATCTCGTCATTATTAGAAAGCACAAGTTCAATCTCCGCACCATACCGGTTAATAAGCTGTGTCATTTTATTTTCAGCCTGACCACGATTCCAGTTAGCGAATTGATAGCTGAGCTTCTCAAGGATTATGCCCTCATTCTGAATAGTGCTTACCACACTGTCGGTTCTCATAATGGCATCCTGATGACCGGCCTCTCCCTCGAGCAGGACATATTGAATCTTACCGTCGCTGTTGCGGTCTGCCGCATAATCCCCACATATAACCTCTGCTGCGATTTCTCCCTGCAGCATACCGGATTGCGCTGCGTCTCCTCCGACATAGTACAGCTTATCCCATTGCATTATATCCTCATATACCGGCTCACGATTAAAGAAAATAACAGGTATATTCTGCTGCTTTGCCATTTTAATTATATTTGAAGGCTCCGTCCGGTCAACCAGATCGATAATCAGTATGTCACAGCCGGCATCAATCACCTCTCCGACAACCTTGTCCTGAATATCCTGATCATTTTTGCCATCACGAACCGTCATTGTTATCTTAAAAGAATCCGACTCATGTTTTTCAAAATTTTCCTTCATACATTCCGTCAACGCATTGATAAAGGGGTCATCCTGCGTGTACAGCACAACACCAACCCTCATAATATTCCTGTTTACACCATTATCCTTGTGACAGCCCGTCATACACAGTAAAAGACATAATATAAAAAACTTTATTATCCGCTTATTGTTCACTCTAATCTCCATTTCCCATTCATACCGGTCTCAATCATAGGTATAGAGGAACCTCTGTACATCTTCACGGAAAATATCTTCCTTGTGAATCAGCCTATAATCAACCACATGATCCTGAATGGTATATAAATGCTTGTTCAACGCGTGGGAAATTTCCAAAATGCTTTTATATCCCATGCTGTAGCCATCAACCAAAATAAGCCCGTCAATTACGGAATCATCCAGATAATACACACACTTCATGCTGTTTCCTATTCCATAGAGCTTCGTCCCGGTTCCTTCTTTTCCTGCATACATTGCTGCTGCCTGCTCCAGTGCATTCGTGTCGAGCACAATCAGATAATCCACAGGCTTTTGCTGTCTGAGCTCTTCAGTAATTGACATGCCATGTGCCACACCTATATCATAGGCTATCTCACAGCTTGTGTCTGACAGTGCATCAAGCAGTCCCTGCCTGCAATCCACGGCATATTCCGTCCCGGCAAGCCCGCTTACAATTCCCACACTCATTCCATCAACACTATTTCTGCTTATCAGATCCTCTCCCAGCGCGTAGCCAATGGAATAATTATCAGGCATGATAACCGGAAGCCCTGAGTGCTTTGATTGTCTTTTCTGTCCGGCATTCCCCAGAACATCATTGGCAACCAGTATAACCGGCTTCTGTGTACGCAGTTCCTTTAGCACCGCCTCTGTATCATTCCCCGGTGCCGCCTGAATGATAAAAGCATCCACCTGATTATCAAGCTGCTCATATATCAGGCCTCTCTCATCCTGTGCATTCTCAATCTCATCCGTATTACAGATAATAAGATGTATATTCTGTATTCTTGCCGCCTGCTTGACACCGTTGAAAAATGAATCCCATTTTTCATCACCTGATTTTTCAACGATAACCGCTACCCGCTTCTGAGGTCTTTCGTCCGCAAAAATCTGTCGTACACACAGCAGCAGCAATATGGCAAGGCATATTTCAGACAGCAGAAAGGTAGTTTTAGGTTTTGTCATAGTCACCCTCATTTCCGGGCTTTTTAACCCCATTCTCCAAAAACTCACAATTTTCTTCGGTATACGGAACCGCCGGCAGATGAATTGTTACCGTAGTTCCCTCATCAGGTTCGCTCTCGACAATAAGTCCGTACTTCACACCGAACATCAGTTGAATACGCGTGTGTACATTAATCAGCCCTACTCCGCAGCCGTGCTTTGGCACCTTCTGATTATCCGACAAAATGTTTCTCACATCCTCACGCCTCATTCCCATTCCGTTGTCCGATACCGCCAGATATATATCATTGTCGTTCTTCCAGCCCCTGACCAAGATTCTTGGATTATCGTCAGCATCCATATTTCCCACACCATAGTATATAGCATTTTCAAGAATCGGCTGCATAATAAGCTTGACCGTGCAGAAATGATAGATTTCCTCCGAGACATCATACTCCGTCACAAAGCGCTCCTTATAGCGGTACTTCTGTATATTCATATAGTTCTTGCAATGCTTCAGCTCATCTTCAATACATATAATTGTCCTTCCGTTTGACAGGCTTATGCGGAAAAGCTTGGCAAGCTCCGAAATCATAAACACCGCATCCTTATTTTTGCCGCCTTCAACCATCCAGGTAATCGACTCCAAAGTATTATAAAGAAAATGCGGATTAATCTGGCTTTGCAGTGCCGCCAGCTCACTCCTTCTGCGCTTATTCTGCTGGGCAACAATTTCCGTCATCAGATGTTCAATCTCCTCATAGGACTTCTGGACAGAGTTTCCCAAATGCCTGATTTCGTATGAACCCCCTATATAAATATCCGGCTTTTCACCGGCCTCATATGCCGTCACAGATGCGTCCAGCTTGATAATAGGACTGGAAATCTTCCTCGAGACAACCCTGTTGACCACAAGCAGCATCATGATAAGCATGATAACAATAATTACCATGTACATACGGAACTGCTTCACACTGTCCGTCCTGACATCCTGAAGAACAACTCCCACCAGCTTCCAGCCGGTATAAGAAATAGTGCTTACAATAACCGTACGTTTTCCGCCGTCAGGACTGAGCTGATTCCGGTATACACCATCCTCGCTGCCACATGGAATACCCAAATCCTCACAGAACATACCATTGCTGATTTCATTCAAATATGGGTGGTAAATGAGGTTTCCATCTCCGTCACATATATAATAATAATGTTCACTGCTCTTATAATTAATACGGCTGAACAGCTTCTCAATAAAGGAATACTTCATATCCACCAGCAATATTCCATTTTCCGGACGGTCTCCGGCTATATAATCAACCGCCTGGCTTAAGGAAATAACCCGGTAATATCGTTTTGCATCATCCTGAAACAAATTCTGTATATGCGGTGCGGAAAAATGTATATTGGCAACCTTTTCTGTTGCACGCTGAAACCATGACTGCCTGACAACATCAATGCCCTCCTTCTGAAGAGTAACCGGCTCTGCCAATATCAGCTTTCCTTCCATATCATAAAGCGCAATGCTCTGTATTTTGTCCTTATCCGCTTCATAAATCAGGCTGAGCTGCTGGTTAAACTCAGGGTCGGAAACATCAAACACCTGTATAATATTATAATTTACGGTATTGGTAATCTGTCTCATGCTCTTGAGGTATTGCTCAATTGAGTTGACCATAGTATCCATCATGTTCTGTGTACTGCTGACATCATTATGCCGCATTGCGATTTCATACCGGTTATAGAGCAGCAGACCAATGGATATTGAAATGATTACCGTCATCAGTGACAGCACCGTCATGATAACAGATTGTATATCCAGCACTTTTCTTTTCTTTTTTATCATACCTGTTTTCCTATATGCTCCATACGATATTTAGACGGAGACATCCCGTATCTTCGCTTAAAGACATAGCTGAAATAGTTGGCGTCTTCGTAACCTACATGCTCTGCAATTTCATAGCTTTTCTCATCTGTTTCCAGCAGCAGCCGTACAGCCTGCTGCATTCTGTAATCCGTCAGATATGTTATAAACGAACTGCCTGATTCCTTTTTAAACATTGATGAAAAGTAGGAATTTGATACTCCAAGCTTAGAGCACACCGTATCCAATGACAAGTCCGTCTCCGAATAACAGTCACGAACTATGTTTTTTGCCTCTTCAATCAGATAACACAATGAGGATTTCCTGGCATTTTTAAGTTCCTCCGAAATCGACAATGATACTCTTACAAGCCAGTCCGACAATGCACTTTCATCCATTCTGGTAATCTCTTCATAATCTGTTTTAATATTTCCTGCATGGTCCTCAAATTTCATATGATTATTTCCACAGAAGCGGTACAGATTTCCCACAATCTCCATGACGGTAAAATTATGCTGCGCAATTGTTTTGGCACTATCTTTAAGCTTCTTTACCAGCATCCGGACCGCATGCTCAACATCCTCGCGCACACCAATGCGTATTGCCTTGAATACGGCATTCATATCAATATCATCAAGCTGCATTGAAATATCCTGCCCCTTCGGCGTTATATCCTCAATATTGATAGAGCGGCCGGCTCCATAAATTACCCGATAAGAAAGTGCCTCTCTCGCACCCTCATAGGAGAGCTTTACAGACAGCAGCTCCCCATATACCTTGCCGATTCCTACGGTTACAACTGCCCCCAAAAAGCGCTCTGCCCATCTGCAGAACCGGTCGCAGTCATCCGTAAGCCTCTTAATGCTGTCCTCACTCTCAAGATTAAAAATCAGGACAATGTTCCCAAGATAAGTAAAATATCTGTAATCCCATCTGGCTCTCAGTCTCTCCTGAACCTCACGCTGCACCGACATGGAAAGCAGCAGCGGGGACATGCCATCCGGAACATGATTCTGCGATGTGTGCATGACTGCACAGCAGAAATAAGGTCCCGGCAGCGAAATCTTATAATCACTCAGAAATTTGCTGACCTCGCCTTCAAGAATACGTCCCTCAATAAGCGAACAGAAAAAGTTAACACGCAGCGCAGGAAGGGAATCTGCATAATACTGCTCCAGCTTGATAACATTAAGCTTCTCTTCTCTTTCCTTATCGAGAACACTTTTCAGGCGGCTCAGACACTCTGAAAGCTCATTGGCATTGACAGGCTTTAAAATGTATTCATCAATCTCAAGATGAACCGCTTCCTTGGCATATTCGAATTCATCAAAGCCGGTCAGAATCAGAATACGCACTCCCGGATTTTCCTGCTTCATATAGCGTGCCAGCTCCAGTCCGTTCATATACGGCATTTTAATATCCGTAATTACCACATCGGGCTGTACCTTTTCTGATATTTCAAGTGCCTTAACGCCATTCTGAGCCTTCCCTGTTACCTCAAATCCAAGCTCCTCCCAATTGATTCTCTCCTCAATCATATTGGCAACTTCTTCCTCATCATCTACAAGAAGCACTTTATACTTAAGCATATATATCCTCCATGTTCGATAAGCTTTCTTTCTGCATTTACAAAAATGGCACGAATTACCCAATAACCGATTCGTGCCATTTTTTCTTTATTATACTCTTTTTTCCACCAAAATCCTACTATATCACAGTTTTTCTCTACTTTTTCTTAACATACTTAAGACAGTCAAGCGTAACGGCTACCAGAATGATAATACCCTCAAATATAAACTGCAGGTTAGTATCAATGCCCAGAATCGTAAGTGAGTAGGTAAGTGCCGTAAAAATCATCACTCCTGTCACAACGCCTGAAATCTTACCTATACCACCTGTAAATGATACTCCTCCAACAACACAGGCGGCGATGGCGTCCATATCCCAGCCCTGTCCGTAAGCGGCACTACCGGAACCAACCATACGGTTACACTCCAGCCATGAACCAAATCCGTAAAGTATACCCGCCATAACGAAGGCTCCCATTGTAACTGCAAATACGGAAATACCCGATACTGCTGCCGCCTCCGGATTACCTCCGACCGCATACAGATTCTTTCCGAAGGTTGTCTTGTTCCAGATAAACCATACAACCACAACCGCAACAATCGCCCAGAGAATGATTGTCGGGAATCTTCCTATTTTAGGAATGAACATTGCCGGAATCGAGGACTCAATTGCTCCGAAGGACACGCCCTTGGTAGCATAGGTTACAAGTCCGAAAATAATAAGCATGTTTGCCATTGTCGAGATGAATGGATGCATCTTAAATTTTGCCATGAAGAAACCCGCACCGGAAGCAAAGGCAGTTGTCAGAAGCACGCACACAACCAGTGCAAGAATCGCCCTCATAGGTATCGGAATACCCGTGAAATCAAATATATGACCGAATACTCCACCTGTATTAACACCCTTATGCATAATTATTGTCGCCGTTACCATACCCATGCCGACCATTCTTCCTACGGAAAGGTCTGTACCGGTTAACAGAATCAGACCTGCAACACCAAGTGCAAGAAATACTCGCGGTGATGCCTGCTGAAGAATATTCAGGATGTTCGCCATAGTGAACAGTTGTGTATTCTTTACAATCGGCGTAATAAAGCAGAGAGCAATAAATATTAATATAATTACAATATAAAGACCATTTTTATAAAGGAACTGTGAGGTATTAAATGTATATTTATAATTTTCCAGCTTCTGCTTACGTCTCTGCGCGTAAGTAAACTTCGACATACGGAGCAGATCAATCAGATGATATTCATGCACAAATGCCTCATGCTTTCTGTCCTTTATTTCCTGAAGCTTGGATTCATGCACCATCTGCGCATCATACAGACGGTTCTTATATACATATTTTTCATCCTTGATTTCCTGTCTTTCCGTAAGCTCCGAAAGTGTTTTCGTATGCTCTTCCTTAAGTCTTTCGCGTATTCCTTCATACTCGGCATCCTCTGCTTTTTTTGCAGCCGCACAGCTCTCAACCACTTTTTTATAATAATCATTTTTATAGTGGGCGCCAAGATACGCCTCTGCATCCGCAATCAGCCCGGAGACCTTGTCCTTATTCTTTTCCTCAATCTCCTTTGCCTTATTAAGCTGTTCCTTATCCTTGCGGATTATCTCCTGCCGCTCCTGTTTTGTATAATTTTTATCCTCCTTTGTCAGTGCTATATGTGTTTTCAACGCCTGAACCCGGTCGGAACCATCTACACGCAGGGCATCTATCTGCTCCTGTATTTTGCCGATATATTCGTCTATCGGTGCTAAAAGCTTAGCTTCATCTTCTATAGAAAGACATCTGATATCATTTGCCATAGCTCTCGTACTCCTCTCTGTTACAAATACTTTGCACTAAGTCTAAGCAGCTCTTCCTGATTCGTTTCCCTGGTATTAACAATCCCCGCAAGATGTCCGTTGGACATTACTCCGATTCGATTGGTAATTCCAAGAATCTCAGGCATCTCAGATGAGACAACAATAATTGTCTTTCCCCGCTTTGCCATCTCTATAATCAGTTCATAAATCTCATACTTGGCGCCGACATCAATACCTCTTGTCGGGTCATCCATCATGAATATATTAGGTGAGCGTTCCAGCCACCTTCCGAATATTACCTTTTGCTGATTTCCTCCGGAAAGATTTGAAATCATATCCTCCGGTCCCATGCACTTTGTATGCATGATTCGTATTTCCTCCGCCGTCGCCCTCACCATGTCATCCTTAGAAAGAGCCGCTCCCGATTTGTACTGCTTCATATTGGCAATTGTAGTATTAAAGGTAATATCTGATTTCAAGAACAGACCATCCGCCTTACGCTCCTCTGTAATCAGCGCAAAGCCGTGGTTCATTGCATCTCTGGAGGAGCGGAAATTCATCAGCTTATTATTGTAGTAAACACGCCCCGCCGCTCTTGTACGGATACCGAATATTGTCTCAAGAAGCTCTGTACGTCCTGCACCGACCAGACCGTAAAGTCCGAAAATCTCTCCCTTTTTCACATCAAAGGTAATATCCTGTAGCTTCGGTGCATATTTTGTAGATAAGTGTTCTACCTTAAAGACCACCTCTCCCGGTGTGTTATCCACCTTAGGGAAACGATTATCCAGCGACCTTCCTACCATAGCTGAAATCAGCTCATTCATGTCGGTGTCCTTGCTGTTCTTCGTCATTACCAGTGCACCGTCCCTGAGAACAGATATCTGATCACATATCTCAAAAACCTCATCCATTTTATGGGAAATATATATCAACGAGATACCCTGTTCCCGTAGCTGCCGCATTATCTTAAAGAGCTTTTCAACCTCCGGTGCCGTGAGGGAGGATGTCGGCTCATCCAATACAATAACCTTAGAATTATATGAAATAGCCTTGGCAATTTCACACATCTGCCTCTTTGATACAGACATTTTTTTCATCGGCTGTGAAAGATCTACTGTTATTCCAAGCTTACGGAACAGATCCGCAGCCTCTTTTTTCATTTTTCCTTCATCTATTACTCCCAAAGCGTTCTTGGGATAGCGCCCGAGAAACAGATTATCAATCACATTTCTCTCCAGACACTGATTCAATTCCTGATGAACCATCGCAACGCCGTTTTCCAAAGCATCCTTAGGTCCGGCGAAGTTGATTTCCTTTCCATCAAGAATTATTGTGCCCTCGTCTTTTTGATATGTTCCAAAAAGACATTTCATCATTGTCGACTTGCCGGCACCATTCTCGCCCATCAGACCCATTATCGAGCCTTTCTTTACATCCAGATTAATATGCTTTAAAACCTTATTTCTTCCGAATGACTTGCTCATGCCGCGGATCGACAAAATAATATCCTTCTTGTCTTCTGCCATATCACCACTCCTCTTTTAGAAAAGGGGGTGTCAGGATACCCTGACACCTCCAAAGCCTTTGCTGACATATCTCAATCATTCTACTGCTGAAGGAGAGATGTATAAGATGTTGCATTATCTGTTTTAACCATATTTATTGCGAATGCATCATACTCACCAGGATTGCCGAGACGGTTAGTAATATTAGACTCTGTCTGTCCGTCACCGCCGATGTAATCAACCTTAAGGTTCATAAGATCATCGTAGTTCTGAAGAAGCGGCTGGTAGGTTGAGCTTAAGAAGTTATCTGATGCATTGTAAATATTTAACCATACCTTCTTCTCAGGGCTCTTAGCCGAATCAAGCTTATGTGCTACCTTGCTGTATACCTTGGTGGAGTCAGTGAAATCCTGATAGTTAGCTGACGTAACCGCAATGTTCAATGCATAATAGGATCTCTCAGCCTCGCTGTATCTGTAGTCAACGCCCTCATCAAGCTTGTTGCCTGCTTCATCGGCGATGCCGATACCTGTATTCACATCCACACCATCAAGAGCGTTTCTGAGAACTCTCAAGGTGAGGTAAGCCTGTACATCTGCATGCTGTGAAATTGTTCCGCCATATCCTTCAGCAATAGCAGCAACCGCATCGCTGTTGGCATCATATCCAAATGTAGGTACCTTATTGTCCTTTGCCCATGCGTTAAACATTGACATTCCCATACCATCATTATTAGATACAACAACATCAATCTGATCGCCAAAGGAAGCTGACCATGTTCCGATTGCATTACCTGCTGTAGCTGCATCCCATGTAGCACCTGCCGAGTTCTTCATCTCCTGTGATGCAAGCTCACGAACGGTATAGGTCTTTCCGTCTATCTCAATTGTCGCATCCTTTACGATGGAGGAGGAGCCGTCTGCATTCGTTCCTATAGGCGATGGGTCAACTGCTCCTGCCTTATCAACTCCTGTTCCGAGTGCCGAACGAACACCACGGGTACGTGCAATGGAATCGTTATGACCGATATCACCGATTGCAAGTATATAGCCGATTACGCCGTCACCGTTACGGTCGATGGTTGCCGCATTAGCCTTGATGTAATCAAGTACCATCTGTCCCTGAAGCTCTGCACCCTGATTGGCATCAAACCCAACGTAGTAGGTCTTGTCATTAAATTTGAGTGCATCCATGTCAAGCTCTCCCGTTGAGCTGTTGGATGGCTGGCGGTTAAACCACACCAATGGCTTCTTGCTGTTCTCTACATTGCTGCCCGGTGTTGAACTACATGCCGTAAGTGCTGTTGTTGTCATTGCTGCTACTAAAAGCAGTGGTAAAATTTTGTTTTTTCTCATAGCTTAATTCCTCCTTGTGAAGTATGTTCGTTTATTAAGTGTCTTTATTATATTTCACACGCAAAGATATATATATAGAAAAATTTTATATCGACCATGAATTTTTTGTGCATTTTCGATAATATAACATTGATTTTAAAATTTCCTTTCATGTAAGCTTTGTATACTCTGCATATTTTTGTAACTTTTATATGTGTTCATATATGCAGTATGCCAACAAACACCGTCCTGTCTCAGCCACCGCATTTATTACTGTTACAAGCGCATTATTCTTCATGCCGGAGGACTTAATACAAAAAGCTGCGGCAATGAAGATATACTTCATTGCCGCAGCTTTTCCGCTTCCGGTTACTGTTAAAGTAATATTACAGCAGCATCAAATCCCTCTAAGCTTCCGTCAAAGACGTTCTCCCTGAGCAGATTAACCTTCTGTGCATACTCATTAAATTCCTTCACATTGCCGCTGCAGTTAAAAATCAAAGCAGCGGTCTCTTCGCCGTTTTTCCTGATCATAACAATCGTCTCCGCGTCGTCACTTGTGATTGTCTCTATCAGTTCGCCTTCCACAATGCAGGCATGTGCTTTTCTGACCTGCATCAGCTTCCTGTACCATTCATACATCTCTTTGTCCCGGTATTCTTCATCCCAGTACATGCCACGTCTGCAATCCGGATCATTTGCTCCCGGCATCGCCGCCTCGTCTCCGTAATAAACCATAGGCATTCCCGGTAATAACAATTGAAAGGCTGCTGCCAGATGCTGCTTTTTCTTATCATTATTACATAGGTGCAGGAATCTTGCCGTATCATGGCTGTCAATCAGATTCCACATAAGCGGATAGCACTTTTTATTAAGCCTGCCCTCCAGATACCCAAGATTCTGTACAAACCGGCTTACACTGATTTTTTCATCCGCAAGCAGATCTATGAGATTCAGGTAAAATGGATAATTCATGACCGTATCCCATTCATCTCCCTCAAGAAAATCCCCTGCATAATGCCATATTTCTCCGATTATCAATGCCTCCTTCTTCACTGCCTTGACTGCCCTTCTGAAACGCTTCCAGAAAAAATGGCTGATTTCATCCCCTACATCCATTCTCCATCCATCAATATCGCATTCCTTAATCCAATAGCAGGCAACATCTGTGACGAATTTTTCAACCTCAGGATTTTTCAGATTAAGCTTCGGCATTCCGCCGTAATAAGCAAAACATTTGAAGTTCGGAAGCTGCCCCGGTTCATTTTTAAGCGGAAAATCATCTATAAAATACCAGTCACGATATTCCGATTTTTCTCCTTTTTCCAGAATATCCGCAAATGCAAAAAATTCTCTTCCCGTATGGTTGAATACCGCATCCAAAACCACCTTCATTCCACGCTCGTGCGCCTTTTGTACAAGTTCCCTAAGCTCCTGTGTTGTTCCAAACGAAGGGTCAATGCAGTAGTAATCAATGGTATCGTACTTATGGCAGGAGTTCGATTTGAAAATAGGTGTCATATACAAAACATCAATTCCCAGCTTCTTAATATAATCCAGATGCTCTATAATGCCTCTGAGATCACCATGCAGATTATCCGCAGACGTAATCGGTGCTTTATACCACAGCTCCTTGTCTACCGGACGTGATGCTGCAAAACGAGACGGGAAAATCTGGTACACCACCTTGTTCGCCGCCCACTCCGGCACCTCAAACATTTCTTCCTCTCTGAGATTCTGCGGACAATCGAACATTCTATCCCTGTTTGTAACACATTCCTTACTAAACTCATAATTACCGTAATATGCCTTCTCACCCTGCATATCCGTAAATTCAAAAAAATAGCGCAGACATACCAGATGTATCTTAAGCTGTGCTTCATAATAATCATGGAACTGTGAGGTGGCAGCTTTCTTCATCGGAATCGTCTTTCGGGTGTCCTTCAATTCCATCGGAATGTACTTATCCTCATAGTGAAGAATTATCTCCTTCATATCATCCTTCCTTACCTGTACGCGTATCACGAATAAATCCTTATCAACCGCATAGCAGAATCTTTTATCCATATCATGAAAAATTGCTGAATATTCCATATAAGTTCCCCTTTGCATTTTTGTTTTATTGTATTTTGCCCCCAATGATACCGGATTGCTTCGTGCTTTGCACTCTCGCAATCCTCAAAAACATTCATAATTCGCTCATTTTTCTACGAAAAATGGCTACTTATTCATGTTTTTGGCGGGTCCCAAGGTCAAAAATCCTCTTGCAAGCAAGTTTGCATCAGATTTCTGACCTTTTGACCCTGATATCATTTTAACTCACTTTTTTATGCAATTCTAACATTATATCCATGATATCTTTAACTTTTCCCACAATCATCCCTATACTGCTTCATCAACCGGCCACGATTTTCTCAGCGCCGCATAGGAAATCAGGAAATTGGCAAGCCACCCTGCCGGTACCGCAAGCCAGACAAATTCGATGCCAAACCGCGGTGCACAGATTAGAGCAACCGCTAAACGTATGGCAAGATTTACCATATTGGCAGCAAGAAACGGGCGCATGATTCCGAGTCCGCGAAGTACACCGTCTGTTGCCATCTTGATACCCATAAATATGAAAAAATACCCAAGCCATCTCATATAATCCCCTGATACCTGATATGCGAAGGCAGTCCCATCCTTGCCAAGGAACAACGAAGAAATCGGAGTATGCAGTGTCTCAATAACTGCAAAAGCAAGAACCGCAAAGCATATATCCAGCACCAGTGCAGCATGATATCCTTTCCTGATACGCCCTATTTTGCCGGCACCAAGATTCTGTGATACATATGGCGAAACCGCATTTCCGATAGATACAAATATCAGTGAAAAAACATTCTCAACCCTCATCGTTGCCGCATAACCGGCGAGTGCCTGTGTGCCGAACGGATTTACAACCGCCTGTACTATCATCATGCCTACCGACACTGTTGACTGCTGTAAAACAGACGGAACAGCAATCTTAAGCATAGAACGTAATTCCTGTCCGTCAAACATCCGAAACGAACTCTTATACCGCCTCATCCTGCAGAAGAAGATCACCAGCGAAAGTATCGCAGAAATTCCCTGTGCAATAAGCGTTGCAACAGCCGCACCAAACACACCAAGTCCAAGACCTGCAACCATCCAAATATCCATAAGAATATTTAAAACAGAAGAAAATATCAATAATGCCAACGGAATTTTTGATTCACCGATTGAGGTGAACATTGTTGATAGAATGTTGTACATAAACAGGAATGGAAATCCCACAAAATAGACGCGCAGGTACAGCACCGCCTCATCCAGTATATCAGCGGGCGTCTGCAATACTCCCAGCATCAAATGAGAAAAGCAAAATCCAAAGATACCCAGGAACACGCTCAGAATCAGGAAGCTGATTAATGAGGTTGACACAATTGTCTTCATCCTGCTGTAATTTCCGGAACCATAATAGCGGCTTACCAGCACACCCGCACCCACACCTGCACCCAATGCGACACAGATGAATACATTTGTGAGAGCAGCACAGGCACCGACAGCAGCAAGCGCAGAGGAACCGACATATTGACCGACAATGATTGAATCAGCCATATTATATACCTGCTGGAAGAAGCTTCCCAGAATCATAGGCAGCGCAAAAACAGTCAGCGCTTTAAGAGGCGCATCTGTGATTAAATATCCATCCTTTGACATCATATATTTCTCCTAAACCTTTACTAATATTATGAATAACAATATATGTACAGCTAAGCCTTATCCGGCAAGACAATCTCAATATGCTTTTTATTATCTTCACTTTGTATCTTTCTGATAAGTCCATTGTTTTCCAAATCCTTCAATGAAGTCGATACATGAGATTTTGTGGATTTTCGTATCTTTACTATTTCAGCCGCGGTATTATGCTGCGGATTTTTCCTATCAGCCTAACTATAGTATAACGTGCTGTAGGTCGGGTGTCGATGATTTTTTGACCATGTTTTATACTTATTGACGCATGCACCTGCCAGATTGTCCCTAAATCTCCATCAACATAAAAATATCTCCATCATTTCAAAAGAGAATGACGGAGATATTTCGCCTTGTTTATTCCTGCAGCAACCAATCGGCTATATCATGAATTTCGATTCCTTCATAGCTATATTCTGGATGTTTGGTTCTGGCAATAATCATTTTCGGATAAGCATCTCGGATCTGAAGAAGAGGAGAACATTCTCTCTCAAATGTTTCCTGCCCGGAAATATTGTCGCTGACCTGAATATAAATCTTCTCGCTGTCTCTCTGAGCAACAAAGTCGATCTCCTTTTGATAGAGCTTTCCGACATAGACATCGTATCCACGGCGAAGAAGCTCGATGCAAACGATGTTTTCATATACTCTGCCGTAATCCATATTTCTGCTTCCCAGTATTGCATATCGAATACCGCTGTCACACAAGAGAATACCACCCAATAGACTCAGAATCACTCTCAGAATCCGAGAATTGACCGTTTCCAAACACAAACAACTCAAATCGACTTAAAATTCCAGACTATTCGCATTCAGCAAGAAATACTTCATTCCCATGATGACAAAACCTTCATCATTTCTCCAAGGCTTCTTACTGCCATTTACAATGACAATCTTCTTAAAAGAATCTTGGATATTACGCAGAGAATTAAACTCCTGAGTCTGCTTTTCTTCTGAAGTCATGTCATAAGCAACCTGAATGTAATACCTCTGGTTGCAACGCCGTTCTCCAGTAAGTATCTCTTAAAGATGGTAAACAGCAAAAAAGATTTGCCACATCTACGAATGCCGGTAATCACCTTTATCATTCCATTATCTTTTCGCAGGGTCAGCTGCTGTAGGTAAGCGTCTCTTTTAATCTCCATCGTTACACTCCCTTTTTCCGTGCATCTGCACATTTTTTAGTAATGAAATTCCATCATAGAATAAGTAAGATGTAAAGCGGACATTCGCAATCCGCTTTCGCTACTTGTTCGTCTGTTTTTTCTGCCATAGACATTCTCTCCTTTTCCCTGAACTCACTCGCGTTACACGCTCGTTGTCGCGGCATATATCTTATGAGCATACTTCCACCGCCTTTCAATAATCATTGAATACTAAAAAGAGCCGATGTAAACCAGTTTTTTGTTTTACATCGGCTCTTTTTATAGATATCATGTTAAAAAGCGAGCACCAAATATTAAATACATACTTTTAGCTGTTTTTTGTTGATTTTGCTCTTTCTATTAAATCGTGCAACTCCTATGAAATCATCATTATTCTTCCTCTGAACCACCCTTTTTCCTTACATATAATGCGGCTCCAAAAACAATCAGTATAATACAGATACCTATAATAATGATTATCGTATTATTCCATGCATATTTTGAAGTGCTGTAGCCTGTCTTAGGCGCAGGAATGGTTTCATCAGCTTTGTTGTCTGCCTGCCCGTTATCACTCATAATTCTGGTATCAACAACAATTGTGTAATCGGATGCGTGGGTAAATTCAAGTTCCGCATTTCCATCCGCATCAATCTGTCCGGCGCTGATAAATTCCAGTTCTCCGGTCTGTTCATTGTAGTAGAACAGGTTCGCATACAGTCCTGCATTCTTTGATTCCATGTTGACGGTCAGTGTGGCTGTAAATCCAAGCTCTCCGTCATAAGCAAGAGTCAGGTTAATAGAATACCGTTCCCCGGTCACGTTGTTGATGACATCCACAGGAATGGATTTTCCTGCGTCGGCTCCGACTGTCACACCGAAATCAATATCTCCGGCTGCACCAGTAATATCCTTTCCATAAATCTTCCAGGAAAGACCATTTCCCATATCCAGAACAAGTGTTGTATCTTTGCCCTTGATACTGTCAATTACATCCTTCGGTACTACAGTCGTTCCGTTCATGGCAACTGTTACTGTATCTCCTGACTTAGCTTCTTCAAGCTGTGGCTTGATAACATCCCAGCCTTCCTTGCCGCTGTCATCCTTGATGTATGGCTTAATTGAAGTACCATTGTCCTTACCATTATCCGTATCGGGCTGTGGCTTCTGGTTCTGACTGCCATTATCCTTACCGCTGTCATCGGACTTGATCTTAGCGATAGGCTGTGTGTAACTGTGTCCGCACTTGGAGCATGTGTAGGTCATGATGCCTTCTTCTGTTGTCGTCGGCTGCTTTGTCACGGTTGCTTTATAATCATGTCCCAATGCTGCCAGCTCTTTTCCGGTACTCAGAAGTTTATCACAGTCCGTACAATAGGTATCTCCCGTGTAGCCGGTCTGCGTGCAGGTTGCTTCTTGCTGATTCCGTATTTCAGTATGCGTGTGATCACATTCGCTTCTTGTAATCGTAATGCTTACACTTTCTGTCTCATAGTTACCCTTGTCAGTTCCTGTATAAACCGCAGTCGCTGTCACTGCCACACCATCTGCAAGCGCCGTGTCCTTATCCGCCTCCTGCCAGCTCCAGCCTTCCGGAAGTGTAATATCGCCAACCTTATTTGTGCTGTGTGCCGGAGCCATTGCAGTCTGCGGCATGTTCGGTGCCTGAGCTGCCTTATTTACAGTAAGTGTAAGCTTCGTATCAACAGCATTATAATTATCCTTATCTGATGGTGTAAATGTCACATCATACTCTGTCTTTTGGCTGTCGCCTGCTGCAGGCTTGAGCGTACCATTCTTCCAGACAAATGTTCCTGCTACCTCTGTTCCATCGGCTGTTTTGTATGTTGCCTTGCCTCCTGTCAGGGTACTGTCAGAAAGCGTCTGTCCGTAGATAAGTGCGCCTGCTGTCGGCTTCTCTGCAATTACAGGCGTAGCCTTAGTAACTTTAACTGTAATTGTTCTTGTGACCGTATTGTAATTAGCTGTATCAGCTGGTGTAAATACTGCCTGATAGCCTTTGTTGTTTACAGTCGGAATGATATTCGTGCCTGCAAAACTCCATGTTCCTGCAAGTTCATTGCCATCTGCACCTGTCACACTTCCGCCTGTCATATCAGAACCGGTAAGCGCAACAGCAGGATTGTATTCACGCTCTGCAACGGTTGGAACTGTTACAACTGTCGGTGTTGCCTTAGCAACCGTGATAGCTGCTGTTCCGGTAAGTTCAACATAATGCCTGCTGTCTGCCGGCTTGAATACCCAGCCTGCCTGTGTGGTTCCTGTAGCAAGGATTTCGTCCGGATTACTCCATGAAAGGATACCTTCTACCATATTATCTGTACCGGCTTCCACAAAAACGGTATTTCCAAGTGTCAGCTTTGAAACTTTTTCCCCATAAGTCAGCACATTACTTCCTTCTACGGATACGGTGTTTCCGCTCTTAATCTCTACCGTTTTCTTATCTGTAATACTAATCGTCAGCGTGTATCCAGCATTCGCATAGTTCTCCATCGAAGCTGTAACCATGATAATTGCAGTCTTTCCAACCTTGGACGCATCTACCTGATTTACTTTATAGGTTAGATTTCCGGCTGTATCGACTGTTACCTCACTTAAAAGCTGCTCTGTATCTGTCTTTGCAACCGCATATGTTGTAGTTCCCCTATCTGTCGGGAGCTTTCCTGCAATATCCACACTAATTGCCTTGTCATGTGAACCGGCTACATACGAATAACTCTTTTCCTCATCACCAATGTTCGGTGAAGCTGCTTTGTTAATCGTAAATACGACCGGATCACTTGCAAGTCCTGCATAGTTA